>Ga0206901_1012_pt1 | contig 47806 bp, 42 predicted proteins | sample Alteio_BWOrgHeat_47_FD_152936 | JGI IMG/M metagenome (GOLD analysis project Ga0206901, IMG submission 152936) | Enriched cells from forest soil in Barre Woods Harvard Forest LTER site, Petersham, Massachusetts, United States -... | ecosystem: Environmental > Terrestrial > Soil > Temperate forest >...
CGAACTCGTCGGTCTCTTCGGCGACGTAGAGACCGACGATAGCCAGTGAACCAACCATAGGCAACGCCGGCAGTATGGCGAGGAGATACACAACAAGCCCGGTCGGATGAAAATGTCGGAACGACCATTTTGAGAGGTAGACAACGGCGATGTAGACAACGGACATGGGAATGAGCCGGTAGAGATAACGCCGTCCAGCTTTCGATCCAGGATCACATAGCATGACAACCTTCCTTTCCATAAAGACAACTAAGCTTTACATATCTCCAGAATAATGTCAAGTCTCCTTGTCACAATATTTTTTGGGGAGGGTTTGGACTAGAAGCGTGGTGGCGTCTATCTAATGTCTCAAGCAGCGGTTGGTAGGCTAAGCGTGAGGGTTTCAACGTGAATGTGAATTTTGCCGAGCGGGCTCATAACCATAACTGGAAGCTGGATCCGATTGTGCGTTCGCTACTGGATACAGATTTTTACAAGCTGCTGATGCTGCAATTTATCTGGAAGAACTTTCCGGCGATTCATGTAACTTCGGAGGTCACAAATAGAACTGTATCAGTGCGGTTGGCGGAACAGATCTCGATGGCGATGCTGGCCGAGCAGATGGAACATGTGCGCGGGCTTCGGTTTCGGCGGTCGGAGATTATCTGGCTCGCCGGCAATACATTTTATGGGACTCGAAGCATCTTCGAGCCGGCGTTTTTGGAGTGGTTGGAGGAGGATTTCCGGCTTTCGGACTACACGATCTCTGAGCATGATGGACAGCTCGTGGTTCGATTTGAGGGGCTGTGGACCGAGGTGACGATGTGGGAGGTTTACGGTCTCGCGCTTGTCAGCGAGTTGAAGACACGGGCTGCACTGAGCACGCTTAACGAGTTGGAACTGGATGTTTTGTATGCGCGTGCGAAGACAAAGCTGTGGGAGAAGATTGAGCGGTTGCGCGAGGTTCCGGAGGTGCGGATCTCAGAGTTCGGGACACGCCGGCGGCATAGTTTTTTGTGGCAGGAATATGTCGTCGAGATGATGCGGGAGGCGTTGGGTTCGAGTCTTTCGGGAACGTCGAACACGTTTCTTGCATACAAGCATGATCTTGAAGCGATGGGAACGAACGCGCATGAGCTGCCGATGGCGGTTGCGGCTCTCGCGAACGGTGACGACGAGTTGCATCAATCGCAGTATGAGGTACTGAGGCTGTGGCAGAAGAGTTATGGTGGGGAGTTGCTGATCATGCTGCCGGATACTTTTGGGACAACGCAATTTCTGGAAGGTGCGCCTGATTGGGTTGCGGACTGGACGGGCCAGAGGTGCGACAGCAAGGATCCGTTTGTTGCGGGCGACGAGTATATTGCGTGGCTGCTGAGGAGGGGGCGCGATTCGCGAAAGAAGCGTTTGATTGCCTCTGATGGTCTGGATGTCGATGAGATTTTGCGGCTGCACGCTTATTTTCAAGGCAGGATCCGGTTCAGCGCCGGCTGGGGAACGCTGTTGACGAATGATTTTCGTGGTTGTCACCCACGTGGTGAGACAAGCTTCGATCCGATCAGTCTGGTTTGCAAATTGATGACGGTGGAAGGACGGCCCGCGGTCAAGCTCTCGGACAACGCTCGCAAGGCGACCGGGCCTGCGAGCGAGATTGCGCGGTATCGTAGCGTGTTTGGAAGCGTGCCTGTGGAGGGAGCGGCGGTGCTGGTGTAATGAGGTTCCAGCACCGCCGTAGCTTGACCTGCCTGAGCTCGGCTAGTTTGCGGTGAACCTGCGGCGCGCTACTCCTGCGAGTGCAAGTATTCCTGCACCAAGGTAGGCGAGGGTGGAGGGTTCCGGTACCTCTGAGGCGATATCCAGCGTGGAGGCGTCGCTACCTTTTGGTTCGGAAAGCATGAAAGGGGTTGTGGTCGGAGCGAAGGCCGGTGCGTTCACCGTGCCGCCGAAGAGTTGTGCGCCTACCAGATCCAAAGTGACGCTGGTCGGAGGAGGAGACGGGATCGGAAATGCAATGCCGCCACCGGAGCCGAGTTCCGAGAAGACGAGGTTGGCGGTGAAGTCGATTCCCAGTGGAGAACCAGGGTTGAGTGCGACGAGAATGTTGTCGAGGGTAAAGCTGACGCCAGGACTGGTTGAATCGGGTGTTGGGTTGGAAGGAAGGGAGAAGCTGTAGGTGTTGCCGCCTCCAGTGAGTGTGAAATCAAGCGTGTCGGCTCTGGATGCCAGTGGTATGGCAAGAAGTGAAGCTAATGCCAGGACTTTGCAGGGGAGATGCATAATCGCTGAATTCCTTTCAAAAAGAATGCCGAGATAGAGACTTATCCAAAGTATTGGCTGCCGCATATTGCGCGTCAATGAAAGAGAGGTCAATTTGAGGCGCAAGCAGGTGTACTTTTTGAGACGTTGTGTTCGAGTTAACAGCGGTTGACCTGCCGTGTGGAAAGGTGTCTGGGCAGAGAGAACAAGGGCCCGTGGCGGATATACTGCGGAGATGGAAAAGGTTCGTATTTTAGTTCGTTTCGTTGTTGTTTTGGTGATGATTCCCCTGATGACTGTGCAGCCTTCTTTTGCCTGGGGCCGAGAAGGGCACATGATGATCAATCGGCTGGCGGGGGCAGCGCTGCCCTCGGATGTGCCGGAGTTTTTGCGGTCGAAGGAAGCGCTGGATGCGCTGGAATATTACGGGCCTGAGCCGGATCGATGGAAATCTCCGGGCGAGCCTGAGCTGAATGCGGCGCAGTCGCCGGACCATTTTCTGGACATGGAGTATGGAGATCTGGTCGGCGAGTATCCGCGGCGGCGTTACGACTTTGTGCGGGCGCTCGCGTTTGCGCAGAAGTCCCATCCTGATTTGCCGTTGTCACCGGAGAAGGTGGGACTGCAGCCGTATCAGACGGTAGAAGTGTGGGAGCGGCTGAAGAGTGCGATGCGGGATTATCGCAAGCTGAAGGCGGAGCACAAAGACACGAAGCCAGTGGAGAATGAAATTGTGTTTCTGGCTGGATGGTTAGGGCATTATGTCGCTGATGGGTCGCAGCCGCTGCATACCACCATCCAGTACAACGGCTGGACAGGACCAAATCCGAATGGGTATACGACAGAGCATAAGATTCATGCTCTGTTTGAGTCGACCAATGTTTCGGCGAACATCAAAGCTGCAGACGTTGCGCCGTTGATCCCTGCGAAGCCGGTTGTGCTTGGAGATGTGTTTACCGACTACATGAATTATTTGCGGCATTCTAATTCGCTGGTGGAGAAGACTTATCAGTTGGAGAAGGCGGGTGGGTTTGCGGGTGCTGGCACTCCTGGGGGCAAGAAGTTTACCGAGGAGCGGCTGGCAGCGGGCGCGACCGAGCTGCGGGACATGATTTATTCGGCGTGGGTGAAGAGCGCGGATCCGCTGCCTGCTTATCATCCTGAGGGTTAGTGTTTGGAATCAGCCGGCTCGGTTATCGCTAGGATCGGGTACTGATGTTTTTGAACGCGGGCAAGGAGACGCCGGAGGATTGGTGTAAGTGCCACGGCGAAGAGCGGAATCGCTACCGCCGCAAAAATGACCCAGAGCAGGAAAGCGTGCCACTCCCATAGCCAGAGCTCACGTGTCAGTGCGAGCGGATGTTCGCGCGCTTCGTGGAGTAGAGTACTGGTGGAAAGAGGCATCGGCGCGGTGTGGAAGACACGGCTTGACATCCGGATGAACGGGATGACGAGAACGAGCTCGAGCGGATAGACGAGATGGTTGCCGACCTGCGAGGCGGCTACGTTGAGGCGAAAGAATAATGCGATCGCAAGGCAGAGGAGGGTGGTGCTACCGAGGATAGGGTTGATGCCGATGAGGAGTCCAGCAGCGATGCTCCAGGCTAGCTTCTCGGGCGATGCTCCGATGCGGAGAAGGGCGAGGATGGGCAAGACAGCTCGGCGGTAGAGCCAGTTGTGACGTATGGGAGGTCGGCTTCGGATGGATTTGTCGTGATTTGGTTCGCCGGAGTGCACTGCTGACAGGATAGACTGCGCTGATGAGAACAGCTTCAAGGTTGAGAGATGAGGAATTGGACTGGTGATCTTTTTTCGCGCCGCTTGGCGAAGTATTCGATTGGTGGGGATGTTTATCGTGGCTGGTGCTGAGCTTGCTTTGAAGCGGCCAGCGACACGAGAGGAACGAGCGGATTGGCTGCATCGTTTTTGTGCGCGTGCACTGCGGGGCATGAAGATTGAGATCGGGGTACTGGGGGTATTTCCGCACTGCGGGGCTGTGATCTCAAATCATTTGAGTTATCTGGATATCGTGGTTTTCGCGGCGTTGCGTCCGTGTGTGTTTGTGTCGAAGGAGGAGGTTCGCCGCTGGCCGGTAGTGGGTTGGATGACAACGATGTCGGGGACGGTGTACGTCGCGAGGGGGCATGGTGGATCGGCGATGAGAGCTCGCAAGGAGATGCTCGCGGCTGTGGATGCGGGTTTGCCGGTTGTGTTTTTTCCGGAAGGAACGACGTCGAACGGGAACCAATTGCTGAAGTTTCATAGTGGGTTGCTGGGTCAGGTCCTCGATGCCGGTTCTCCGGTTACGGCAGCGTATCTTCATTACAGCTTTGTGAAAAAGAATGGGGCTGGCGTGACTGTAGAAGATGACGTTTGCTACTGGGGAGACCGGAATATGCTAGCGCATATCTTTAAGTTTCTTGGGCTGCATGGTGTCAGGGCGGAAGTACGGTTTGCGCCGCAACCCATCCAATTCTCGGAGAATGGTCTGCACCGCAAGATGGCGGCGGTGGAAGCACGGTCGGCAGTGGCTCAGCTTGGAGCCGCAGGCAGATGACTCAAGGAGTGCACCATTTCTGATTCAACAAATGTTCATTTGCCATGAACATTGTGTAACAGAAGACAACGCAGACTGACATCGAAAGCCCAGCAATCGAAGAAGAATTCGGTTGGGGGAGGGAGGGTCGATGATTCCAGTCAGTGAATTGCCATCTGTGATTCTGCTTCCTAACCGGGCCGCTGCTCCGCAGTTACCGTCGAAACGGGATATTCGACTGGAGGCCGGAGATCTTGTTGCACGACTGGCTTTGACGGAAGAGGAGCGCATGGCGGCGTATCGGTTGCGTTTTCTGGTGTTCAACCTGGAGATGAATGAAGGATTGGATTCAGCCTACGCGGATGGGTACGATCGCGACCATTTCGATGATGTTTGTGACCACCTGATCGTGGAGGATCGGCGAACGAATGCGGTGGTGGGCACGTACCGGATGCAGATGGGGAATGTGGCGGGGCAGTACTTCGGCTATTACAGCGAGCAGGAGTTTTGTTTTACCCCGTATGAGTTGATGCGCAGCCAAATTGTGGAGTTGGGACGAGCATGCATTCATCGGGATTACCGGTCGTCGGATGTGTTGCATCTGCTATGGCGCGGGATTGCGCGCTATGCGCTGGTGAACGGTGCGCGGTACATGATGGGATGTTGTTCGCTAACCTCGCAGGATCCTGAGATGGGCCGCGCGGTTTATGAGACATTGCAAGGATTCATGGTTACGCCAGAGCTACGGACGGTTGCGACGAAGCAGTATGCGTTGCCTGGCGCCACCGTAACGATGCCGAATGTTCAGGCTCCTAAGCTACTGCGGGCTTATCTAACGATCGGCGCGAAGATCTGTAGCGGGCCTGCGATCGATCGCTTGTTCAAAACAATTGATTTTCTTACTTTGCTTGACTTGCAGAGTTTGCATCCTCGGGTAGCCAAGAGATTTTTGGAGGGATAGAGGTGCGTGTGTTGGGGTGGGTACGATCCGTGTGGCTTAGTACGCTGTTTGTGGGGATGTTGCTAGCTGCTGGAGTGGAGTGGTGGGTGCGCAGACCGAAGCTAGGGGCCGAGGGTGCGGTGTGGATTCACCGGTGGTGCCGGCGGATTGTGAGGGTGCTGGGATTCCAGTGTGAGGTGGAAGGATGGATTCCGCGCGGCGGAGCGGTGATATCGAATCATTTGAGTTATCTGGATATTCTCCTATACAGCTCCGTGCGACCGTTTGTGATGGTGGCGAAGACCGAAGTGCGAGGCTGGCCGTTGCTGGGGTGGATTACTTCGCGGGCGGGAACGGTGTATGTCAAACGTGGTGGCGGTCCGAAGAGTTGGCCTTCAGTGAATGCGGCGATGGCTGAGGCTTATCACAGCGGGTTGCCGGTACTGTTCTTTCCTGAAGGAACGACGACGGATGGGGCTGGTGTGCTGCCGTTTCGGCGGGGATTATTCCATTCGGTGCTGAACAACTGGGTTCCACTTCGAACGGCTGCGCTGCGGTATTCGTTAAAAGAGGATGCAGCGAATCGCGGCGCTTCGGTTGGGGAAGATATTTGTTGGTGGGGCGAGATGGGGTTCACCTCGCATGTGTTTAGGCTGCTTGGGCTGCGTGGGGTTTCGGTGAAGGTGCGATTTGGCGATGAGGTTCTGGAGCGTGTGGACCGGTTTGTGTTGTCTGAGACTGCGCAGCAGCGAGTTGCGATGATGTATGCGGACCTTGGCGGGACACAAGCGGAGAATTCCGTTGAAGAAGATAAAACGCAACTCGTGGGAACTTCCTAATCTTTGCTGCTCGATTTTCCATTTAGTTTTGAGATTTTGGGGACGAGAGCGAGGAGCAGGCTGGTGAACTGTTTTTCTGCGTGGCGACCTACTTCCATTACATCTTCATGATGGATAGTTTCGGCTTCTTTTTGTCCTTCGGCGACTACTCCGGCGGCCATGTTGGTGACGAGCGAGATGCCAAGGACTTCGAGACCCATATGGCGTGCCACGATCGTCTCGTGAACGGTGGACATGCCGACGAGATCGGCGCCAAGGGTACGAAAGGCGCGGATTTCGGCCGGGGTTTCGAAGCTGGGACCGAGGACGGCCAGATAGACTCCTTCGTCGAGTTGAAAGCCTTGACGCGAGGCTTCTTCCGTCGCGAGTTCGCGGAGGCGCGGGGAATAGGCAGCAGACATGTCGAAGAAACGCTGACCTGTGCCAGGGACAACGGCGAAGCGGGGCTCGTTGGGGCCGAGTGCGGCGTTGGAGCCGGTGAGGTTGATGTGGTCGGAGATGGCAATGAGCGAGCCTTGTCGATAGCTCGTGTTGATTCCGCCGGCAGCGTTGGTGACGATAAGTGTGCCACAGCCCAGGAGGCCAAGGACGCGAGTGGGAAAAGTAACTTCGGAGAGAGCATAGCCCTCGTAGGCGTGGACTCGACCCTGCATGACCGCCACTGGGATACCGCCGATGGTGCCAAAGACGAGGTGTCCTGAGTGACCTTGAACGGTGGAGGTGGGGAAGTAGGGAATTTCGGCGTAGCGGATGCGAAGGGCATTGTCGACCTGAGAGGCAAAGTTACCTAGTCCGGAGCCGAGGATGATGCCGAGGGTGGGGCGCAGTTCTGTTGCGGCGTAAAGATAGTCAACTGCTGATTTGGCGCGGCTATAAAGGTCTGACATTCTTCATCCTCATGATATGCCTCGGTGGCGTGTTTCGGCGTGGGCTAAAGGACTTTTGCCACAACGACTGTCAAGTCGTCTTCCTGTTCTTTATTGCCTGCGAAGGCGAAGACAGCGTCTGTAACGTCAGTTACGATCGCGGCCGCCGGTTCTGTCTCTTTGCTGAGGATCAGATCTTTGAGTCGGTCGATGGAAAATTGTTCTTCGTTCTCATTTTCCTGTTCCGTTACACCATCGGTGAAAAGCGTGAGAATATCGCCTGATCGGAGAGGAACGACGGTATCGGAAAATTGTGCGTCAGGAAGAATTCCGACGATTGGGCCGGATTGATCCAGTAGCAGGCTTTCGTTTGTTTCTGTCCGCAGGAGCAAAGGTGGATTGTGGCCGCCGCAGGCATATTGCAGGGTTCGCCGCGCCGAGTCAAAACGTGCGTAAAACATTGTGATAAAGGTTGCCGGTGTTGTGATCTGCTGCAGAACGCCATCTAGATCTTTGATGATGGCAGCCGGGCCTTCCAACTCGCGTGCGCGAAGCCGAAGAGCGACGGCAAGAGAGGGCATCAGAAGAGAGGCCGCTGCTCCTTTGCCGGAGACGTCGGCGATCACGATGTCGACTACATTGTCAGAGACCGGAAAAAAGTCGTAGTAGTCCCCGCCGAGGAGTCGAGCAGTCTGCATTGCCGCGGCAAGATCGAGCCCTGGAACTATAGGTGGTTTTGGCAGAACCTGACGCTGCACCTGTGAGGCGGTCAGAAGGTCTTTTTCATAGTCATCGCGTTGTTGTCGAATCTCCGCTGCGAGGCGGCCTCGTTGTTTCGCGATCAGCATGACGAGAAAGGCCACGATCAGATATCCAATCAGGCTGATCACGGTGCGTATGATTCGAAGGCGGACAGGATCCGTCGGTGGTCCGAAGACTTCCTGCAGAAAAGCGCAGAGTCCCACTAGTGCGAGAGTAATTGAAGGGCGATTGACCAAGGCGCTAAGCGCGATCGGCAAGAGGTAAAGATAACCGAGGGATTCATCTTCGACGACGATCCAGTCGGTGTATGCCACGACGGCAATGGCAAGTACGACGATGAGGTTGAGTAGCCCTGTTGCACGATTCTCTTCGAAGAGGAGACGCCTCTGATGATCGTCTCTGTTTTTTTTGCCCCTTATCAGAGCCATCCGGATGGGTCTCCTCCCAATAGATTGTCTTCAGCGATGTCATTATCTAGATTGAATTTCAGTTCGTAGTGTGACATAGCAATCGTACACATGCGTCCATCGGACGCCATTCATGCAGAAGGGGTGAACGAATCTTTTTCCCGAATTCTTAGCTGGCGGTCACCGTCTCGTTCCTGAGGCTTCGATTGGGTGAGTAGGCTCGCTCGATTACAGAGTGGATGGCGTGAAGAACCAAGTCTGGTTCGTCGAGGTGGACCCAGTGGGTGCTTTTTCCGGCGATGATCTGTTCAGCCGTGGGGCTAATGCGGTCGAGGGCTTCGCGCGATAAGGGTTCGGTGGTCGCGGCGGTGAGAAGGATGACAGGGATGTTTTCGATGGGTTCGGCATTGCTCATTTCCTGGACGGTCGCGGGAATGGCTCTGAGATGGGCGTCCATTCCGCGGTAGAAGTCCGGATTTGACCAGTGGGCTGCGACGATGGCGTGGGTCTCACGTGGCATTTTGCCGACCTCCGTAAAGAGCCGTTCGAAGACGCGCTGACCGTCCGGACCGCTGACGTGGCTGATGGCGCGTGCTGCCTTGCCTGAGCCGCAGAGGAGCGAAGTGATTGCAAGACGTGCCAAGCCAAAGTGAGCGCAGGGAAGGCCGATCTTTGCGAGACGTAAGCCCTGCGTGAGTTCGTCGCGTGTGAGTTGGCTATGATCCGACGGATTCTCCCCGGCTTCCTGATCGACTCGAGCCTGCCAGTCTTCCGGACGCATCGGGTCGAGGAGAACGAGTCCTGTGACTTCGCCGGGATAGTCGATGGCGAAGCGACGGGCGACGATACCACCGAAGGAATGGCCGACGAGGATGTAGGGCGGTGGGATTTCGGCGTAAGCGAGGAGAAGCCGGAGTTCGCGGACGATGTTAGAAGGCGTGCGTTCGGAGGTACAGGGGCTGCTCCAACCGAGGCCAGCGCGATCGTAGGTGATGGCGCGGGAGAACATGCTGGCAACTCGTTGAAGGTCGGTCCAGTTGAGGCTGGTGGCCGAGATGCCCGACTCGAAGATTACAGTTGGGCCACGCGTTCCTTTTTGCGAGAGGAACATGGAGCGGTCTGGGCCGATCGGGATGAGGGAACCTGGGGCGAGGAAGCGTCTTCGGTCTCTTAGGACACTTGCCCGCTGGTAGATTAGGCACGCTGCGGGAATTGCGGCGGCTGCTAGGAACAGTTTGACGAATCGCCGCATTGTTTTCCTGTGACGTTTAGAGGATAGCTTCAGCCTTCTGGAGTTGAGCGGCCTTCCATGCATCATAGCCGCCGGTGAGGTTGGCAATGTCGTGGATGCCCGCTCGACGAAGGATGCTGGAGGCGATGGCGCTACGGTAGCCACCTTTGCAGTGGACGACTAGAAGCTTTGAGGGGTCGAGTTCCGCGGCGTGTTTTGTGAGTTGACCTAACGGAATGCGGATGGAGTTCGCGAAGGCACCGGTTTCGACTTCGCCGGGCTCGCGAACGTCGAGGATGGTGAGGCTGTCCGGCTCTTTCTCTTCGAGGTCTGCCAGTTCCTGGACGGAGATTTGCGGGACGTAGTCGAACTCGTAGCCGGCTTTATGCCAGCCGGTGATTCCGCCTTCGAGATAGGCGTCGACGTGTTCGATGCCGACGCGAGCGAGGCGAAGCTGAGATTCGCGAAGCTGGTCGGTATCTTCGCCGATGAGGATGATATGGCGATCGAGGCCGAGGATGCGTGCGGCCCATGAGGCGTACTGGCCAGAAAGAGCAATGTGGAAGGAGCCGGGGATATAGGCGGCGGCGAAGTCCGCCGAAGAGCGGGTATCGAGGAGAATGGTACCTTCGGAATGACGGCGCTTGACCTCGGCAGCTGGGAGCGGCTTGGGGGCAGGGAGCTCGTCAATGGACGATGCGCCGTGGCGATTGAGTTCGACATCGCGGCCGAAGTATTCAGGGCGCGGCGGAAGACTGTCTGTCAGAAGATGGATGAACTCGTCTTCGTTGCGGGCGAGGAGTGCGTAGTTGGTGCGGCGTTGCTGGCCGATGGTGGAGGAGCGCTCGTTGCTCATCTGGCGGCCGCAGAGGGAGCCGGCGCCATGGGCAGGAAAGATCTCAGTGTCATCCGGCAGCTTGAGGAGCTTTTCGTGAAGGCTTCGATAGAGGAGCGCGGCGAGTTGTTGTGGTGTGTGGTCGGCGGAGAGATCAGGGCGACCTACGTCGCCTACGAACAGCGTGTCCCCGGTGAAGACGGCTCGTGGTTGTGAAGGTCCCGCGAGATCGGTAAGGACCGCGCATACGCCTTCGATGGTGTGGCCCGGAGTGTGGAGAAAATCGAAGTGCGCGTTGCCGAACTGGAGAGTATCACCGTCTTTGATTGCGATGTGAGGGAAGGTAGCATGGGCGTCTTCGCCGAGGTAGATGTGGGCGCCACTGCGCTGCGCGAGTTCGTGGTGGCCAGAGACGAAGTCGGCATGGAGATGCGTCTCGATGATGTGCTCGATGCGGAGATTGTTTTCGCGGGCGAAGTCGAGGTAGAGGTCGACGTCGCGCTGCGGGTCGATAACGGCAGCGATGCCCTTGCTCGCAACGATGTAGGAAGCGTGGGCGAGGCAGCCGAGAAAGAATTGCTGGATGAGGACTGGTTCCATGTCGATTCCCTTGGCACAGTCTACTAGAGCTTGTCCGGCCCCCATATTCTGTGTCTAGAAGTTGTGAACTGAGAAAGTCGAGCCGGGTTAACTCTTCGGTTTAGTACGTCGCGGTTTTGTAGTTGCAGATTGTTGCGCAAGCAGCAGCGCAAAATGCTGGCGAAGTTGTTTTACCGCGCGGTCGAAAGGGTCGACTGAGCCGTACGAGCGGGAGATCATGACGCCGCCCTCCATGACAGCGAGAACATAGGTGGCCAGAGCTTCGGAGTCAGTTCCTTCGGGGAGGCGTTGCTTGATCTGGTCGATGCATTCTCGAACTGCGGTGATCCAACCTTGAAAGTTTTCGGCTATGAGTTTGTGGGCGGGGCGGTTTTCGGGGTCGATCTCGAGGGCGAGGCGGCCGAGGGGGCAACCGTAGCGGCATTCTGTCTGGAGGATGCGGCCGCGATAGCCAGCGAGGATGGCGAAGATACGTTCTACAGGTTCGTCGGTAGTGGCGAAGGCAGGATCAACGACCATCGGACGCAGGGCGTGGAGGTAGCCATCGAGGACTTCGCGAAGCAGGGCTTCTTTGCTTTCGAAGAAGTGATAGAAGCTGCCTGAGTTCACGTCAGCGTGAGCGAGAAGGTCAGCCATGCTGGTTCCTGCGTAGCCATGCTCCCAGAAGAGGTGGCGTGCCGAGTTGATGAGGCGGTCGCGAGTGGGGACAATTTCAGGCATGCGAAGAATTCTCTTGACAGGAATAGTCTACAAAGATTTACTTGAACGACCAACCAAGAGGAGGTTTCAAAGATGATAAAGCTGATTCTGGCAGGTTGCCTGATCGTGGGCTTTGCCGGTGCCGCGAGTTTTGGACAGAGTGCGGAGAGGTCAAGCCAAGCCCTTGTGGAGAAGGTTTTATTGATCGAGGTTACGATTCCTGCGCCGATTAGCGAGGTCTGGAGAGCGTTCACCACCAGTGACGGATTGACCACCTGGCTGACGCCAAATGCTGTGGTGGATCTGCGGCAGGGCGGGGAGTGGACCGCAAAATTTCCCGGCGGTAGTACAGGTGGAGGAACGATTTTGAGTTTTGTTCCGGAGAAGGAGCTGGTGATTTCGGCATTGGCTCCGGATAAGTTTCCAACGGTTCGGGCTACTCGGACGAGAGTGCGGTTTTCCTTTGAGACGAAGGGGGATTCGACGGTGGTCAGACTGACGCAGACGGGTTGGAAGGAAGGCGACGAGTGGGTGAAGGCTTATGAGTATTTGACGGTGGGCAATGCACAGTTGCTGGCAACACTGCATCACCGGTTTGTGAGTGGGCCTATGGATTGGACGAAGTAATGAATTTTTGCGAGGTGAAGGACTGATGGGATTTCATGGATTGAATCTTTGGGCAGTTCTTGTTGCTGCGCTTTCAGCATTTGTGCTGGGCGGGCTTTGGTATGCGCCGTTTTTGTTTGGCCGAGCCTGGAAGAAAGCGAATGGATATGGGACGGATGAACCTCCACCGGCTGGACCAAAGATTTTTGCGATCAGTTTCGCGCTGAGCCTTGTGATGGCGCTGAATCTCGCGATGTTCCTGAACGATCCGAAGACGAATTTGGCTTGGGGTGCGACGGCCGGTTTTCTCGCAGGGTTTGGATGGGTTGTGATGGGGATTGGGATTGTCGCGCTTTTCGAGCGGAAACGGTGGACCTATGTGCTCGTCAATGGAGGGTATCTGACGGTCGCGCTGGTGGTGATGGGGGCCATTCTTGGGGCGTGGCGGTAGTCGTCGCCCACCACTCCCCTTCTTTTAGAGCATGATGGTGATGGATTTCGAATAACTGGCTGGCCCGTGGATGTAGCCCCAACCGTTGATGACCCGGTCCCATGCGTAGAGGAAGAAGGTGTGAGCACAGTGGGTGGAGGTGGGATCGCCGCTTATTGTGGCGTTCCATGGAGTTGGGCCCGGAGGGGGAATCTGGACGGCGGAGATTCCAACCCAGATACGGGTTGGGGTGATGTGATTTGCGTAGCTGTCCGATGCGACGGCCTTGGATTGATTGTCTCCCCAGTAGGCTGTGAGGCTCCAGGCGAGTAGGTGTGCCGGTGCGGAGGCCGTGACTTCGAACGTGAAGGTGGGGGCGCCTGTAATGACGATGGCGCAGGTGTTAATCGGAACGTTGCCGGGTTGCTGGAAGATCTGCTCGATGATCGCGGTGGGAAGTGTGTTGTCGATCATGAGATTCGCGAAGCGTCCGGGATCGGTGCCATGCCCAATTTCGGTCGCTGCTGACTGGGTGGCAAAGAGTCTAACGCTGATGTTATTTAGGGCGTTGGGCTGGCCGGTAGTGTCCAGCAGAAGGCCAAGCCAGTTGTTGAGCCAGATCTGGCCAGCGGAGCGTAAGGGGTAGAAGCCACTGACCGGGACCGTGGTCTGGAGTTCGAAGACGTTGAGAGGGACGCTCCAGAGATAGTCGGAGAAAGGCGATGTGACCATGACTCCATTGATGAATACCTGGTAGAAGTTGGCTCCCATGGCACGTGCGCTTTGCCAATTGATCATCAGAGGCAGAGTTCCACCGAAGGGCGTGTCTTTGACCTGGAAGAAGTAGGTTGGGTCCATGGTCGTATCGGCAAAGCCCGCGGGAAGATGTACAGAGTCGTTGGGCACGAAGCCGATGGCGAGCAGGATGGGGCCCGTGGCGGAGATGAGGGAGGCGGAGAGATCGACTTCCTGAATACTAGTGGCGTCAGTGATGAGGATCTGGTTGGGGGATAGGACATTCACGCTGTAAGGGGCGAAGGCGGTTGGGCCAGCGATGGCACTTACCTTGGCTGGAGTCGCGGTGAGGTCAACTTTGAAGACGGTGCCGGTTGGGTTCGGCTGTGGGAAGAGGATGACGCTTTCGCCGGCGTCGGCGAAGGTGAGATGGCGGGGACCGTTGAGGCCGCTGGCGATTACGATGCTGGTATTGTTGGAAAGATCGATTCGGGTGATGGTGCCAGCGTCGCTGCTGACGTAGAGGAACCGGCCGTCTGAGGTTACGATGATGCCGCGAGGTGCGAAGACGCCGGCTACGACTTTCTTGATGCCGCTGGCGAGAGTGACTCGTTGGATCTGACTCGCTGTGAATTCACAAATATAGGCGAAGCCATGGGCCTCGTCGAGCGCGACCTGATCGATGCCGTTGAAGCCGGAGGCGACGACGGTAGCTGCGGCTCGATTGAGGTTGGTGAGACTGAGGCGAAGGAGCGTGCCGGGATTCTCGGTGACGTAGGCGTGAATGCCGTCATTGCTGAGTTCGATGTCTGATGGATTGTGATATCCAGTGCCGACGACGGTTTTGAGGTGGGTGTGGCCAGTCAGCGTGACAATGTTGTTTGCGCCGGCGTCGGCAACATAGAGCTGATCGGTGAGTTGTCTGTAGTCGCTGCCTACAGCGTCGGCGAAGCCAGTGGCAATGGTAGTAGGGACAGGTATCGGCATGGGGGAGGCCTCATTTCCTGATTCACCCGGGGGAAGGAGACAATTGTCCTACTGAGGGTTTTGGAAGTCAAACTAGGGCCAAGGTGTCAGGGTTTCTGGGTATGCGACGGTATACTTGTGTTCGTTTCGAATCGTTACGACCATGACAAGTGTGGATCCAGATCCTGTCTACGATGTTGCGGTGGCGCTGGCTTCGATTCGTACGGAGTCGGGTGCGAGTCTGCTGGAACTGGCAGAGGCTTCGCCGGTGCTGCTGATTTTTTTGCGGCACTTTGGGTGTTCGTTTTGCAGGCAGGCAATCAGCGATATTGCTGATCTGCAGGATGAGCTGGCGAAACGCCGGGTTCGGCCGGTGTTTGTGCACCTGGGGACTCCGGAGCGGGCGAAACCGTTCTTTGACTATTACGGGATTGGACATGTAGAGCGGGTGAGCGATCCGGAAGCGAAGGTATATCAGCTTCCAATGTTTGCGATTTCGCGGATTCATCCCATTCTCACGCTGTTTCAACCTGCAGTCTGGGTGGGTTGGTTGAAGGGTGCCCTCTTCCAACACGGGATAGGGGCGATTAAGGAAGATGGCAAGCAGATGCAGGCTATTTTCTTTCTGAAGGGTTCGAAAGTCGTCCGCGAGTTTCGTTATAAGACGATCGCGGATGAGCCGAATTATCTAAGGTTGGTTGCTGAATGAAGATTAGTTCGAATGGATTTCGAGCAAAGAAAAACCCGCCGGATAAGCCGGCGGGTTTGAGTGTTGAGCGAGGGTTAGAAGTCGTAGCGCAAGGAGAACTGCATGCGTCGCGGTACACTCAGCAGACTGTTCGAGATGCCAAGGCTGCCGCTTGTGAGTTGGATCTGTTGGTTGTTGGGTACGTCGAAGCGGTCTGTGTTAGTGACGTTGTAGACTTCCCAGGCGAACTTCAACCCACCGTAGTCTCCGAACTTCCATGCTTTGGAGAGACCCGAATCGAGATCGAAGATACCCTCACCACGGAAGTTGTTGCGTTGACCGTTCTCACCCGGATAAGAAAACCGAATTGGCCCGCCCGTACTCAAGCCCGAGTTGATAGCGTCGGGGTTATCGAAAAACTGCGGGCTTCCGTTCTGATCGAAGTGAAAACGGGTCTTGACTTTTCCAGTGACGACTCCATTTCCACTCTGCTGCCAGTCGGTGGTCCAACCGGGATCGTAGACAGAGAATGGGAAGCCGCTGGTAGCTCGCATGATGCCTGAGAGTTGCCACCCGCCAATGAACGCGTTGACGATCCCGCCGGTGCTGCTGAGATACTTAGCGCCGCGGCCAAAGGGAAGCTGATAGACCCAGTCGACTGTGACAAGATGCGCGGTATCGAAGTCCGAGACTGAGCGATTTAGCGCAGGGTTCCACGTATTGATTATGCTGCTGTTTCCGAAGGCGACACCGTTGGAGAACTCGGTGCTGCGCTCGGCATCGGAGCCAAAGTCGATGGATCGGGAGTAGGTGTAACTGATATCAGCCTGCAGGCCATGGCTCATGGGATGACGGAGCGTGATCTGCGCGGCGTTGTAATAGCTCATGCCAACGGTGGAGAGAGCATAGAGCGAGGAGAACTGATCCTGCCAGAACTTCGACTGGTAGCCGGCCGGGCAGCCGTACACACAGAAGAAGTCAATGTCGGCAAGAGCTGTGGTGGCACCGAGAATTCCGCGGTAGGGGGCCCATTCGTTGGTATAGATGGCCTGGGTGGCGCTTTCTCCTGTGAAATCGACGCCAGCCATGAACGGAAAGACATGTTCAAAATAGGGGATAGCGGGAACTGTTGCGCCGTTATCTCCTCCGTTTTTGTCGACGAGAGCTGAAAGCTTCGCCCCTGCGGTGAAGTAATCACCTCCGCCTTGAGGATCGACGAAGTTAACTGGTTCAGCCAGGTCGAGGCTTTGAAGGAGGTGCTTCCCGAGTCGCCCGACATAGGCGGTCTCGATGGTGAAGCCGCCCGGTAGTTCGCGTTGGATCGACAGATCGAAAGCCTCCGTGTACGGGGTCTTCAGGTTGCTGTCGAGACCCCAGGTAATTGCGAAGTTATCGACGGGTGCAGTGTAGGGGAAGGTCTGAGTCGCTGGAGCAGTTCCATTGGCGAAGGGCAGCGTATGTCGATCGATGAAGCGAGGAGACGTGTTGGTCGTGAACTGACCTGCAGGATTTGTTACCTGGCTGGAAAGACCGAAGGACCCATTCTGGTCGAAGATGCTGATAAGACTCTGCCCGTAATGGTCGTAGTACATACCCACACCGGCCCGGACCGAGGTTTTGGCGTCGGGCGACCAGGCGACAGCGAAGCGAGGAGCAAAGTCATCTTTCGATTTCGGCCAATAACCCGGCTTTCCGTAGAAAGGACCGTTGGGTGCAAATTGAAGATCGGGTTCGTAGATCTGCCCCTTTTGTGCAGCGATCTCGCGCTGCGTGTACCAGGTATGAGTGTCGATCGTGGGCGCTACCTGCTGCCCCTTAGTCTCCCATGGTGTCTGGAGAATGGTGTGTCGGACACCGAAGGTCAGAGTGAGGTTCGGTTTTACGCGCCATGAGTCCTGCACGTACCACTCATACTCATTTGCGCTAAAGTGACGATCAATGAAGGCGCCGTCAGCAAGCAAGCTACCGGAAGTAGGGCTGCTGACAGCATAGTTGTACTGGCTGTTGACCTCCGGAATTGTGCCGACAAGATTGGCGAAGGCTTGTTGATAAGAGCTGCTAAAGCCACCGTCGACGGAATCCAGGCCCAAAGTACTGGGGTCCGGCGGGTCGCCACCGAGCCATGACGGATTGGAGGTAGCTGAGTTGAAGGAGATGGAGTTGGAATTGCGGTTCTGGTGAACAAGACGCCAGTTGGCCCCCGCTTGAATCGTATGTCTGCCTTTGCTCCAGCTAAGGTTGTCGACAATATTGTTGACCGGGACGCTGACGACGGTACTGCGCGTCTCAGCTGTTGCGTTGGCGATGAAACGGAAGTCGACATAGTCGCCAGTACCGATGCCGGTGTTACCGAATCCCTGACGGATATATCCATAGCGAATATCGTTGACCATGCTGGGCGAGATGGTCCAGGTATCGCCGAAGGTCATGCCTTTGCTGTTATCGATGAGCACCGACGAAGGACCTTGTCCGGGAAATTGTTCTACAGCACCGGTAGTGTCTTTCTGAAGATTGCCGCGAGCAAAGATGCGATGCTTCGAGGTCGGGAGATAGTCGAGACGCACGATGGTTGTGTTCAGGGTCTTGGGATTGGGTGAGGAAAAGGAGTAGGAGCCGGTGTTGAGCAGGTCTCCGGCGGCGAAGCCATTTGCGGCGGGCATTGATTTGAAATAACCCAGCGCATTTGGATTTGGTCCCGGGCCGGGCTTGTAGGCAGGTGTATTGCAGACAGTGCAGCCTGCGTCGAGACTCGCAATTTGTGCCGGGGTAAGGGATACCGTTCCACCGGACGCGCCGGTGTACTGGAGGATGCCGCTCTGGTAGGCGGCAGTAGGTACGGTTTCGACTACCTGGGAGCTTTCGGCCTGCCTCGTACCTTCATAGTTTGCAAAGAAAAAGAGCTTGTCTTTGAGGATGGGGCCACCGAGGTCGCCGCCGAAGATATTGCGGATGAGCTTGCCGGGACGATTGGCTTCACCGCTATTGAGCTGAGCTTGCTTGTTGAAGAAGTTGTTGGCGACAGTGATGGTGGGGCGGTTATATTCATAGGCCGCACCGTGAAAGTGATTGGTGCCGGATTTTGTGACAAGGCTTACCTGTGCGCCGGAGGAGCGGCCGGCGTCGGCATTGGCGTTACCCGTGGTGACGCGGAACTCTTCGATGGAATCCTGGGTTTGGCGGAGAACTCCGGTAAATGCGAAGCCGTTGACCTGATCATTGTCGTCGATGCCGTCGACCGTGATGTTTCCTTGATCGGAGCGGCCGCCGTTCACCGCGCCGCTACGGCTATCCTGCATTGCGGGATTGTCCGGTGGAGGCATATAGACGACACCCGGCTGTAGCGAAAGGATGTCGGGGACGTTCCGGGTTTCGCTGGGGAGTGCCTGGATAGTAGCGTTGTTAGTCGAGCTGCCGAGCGAGGCGTCGCTGACATTGAGGGTCTGGGCCTCGGCGGTGACGTTCATGACTTCCTGGGTCGTCGTGACGCTCAAAGCAAAGTTAATAGTTGCAGGCTGGTTCACGAGCAGCTCTGCGACTTTGGTCTGAGCTCCGAATCCGGAGGCGGTCACGGTGATGTTGTATTTGGCAGGAGGAATCTGGGCGAACTGGTACTCTCCGGCTGCGTTGGATTCTGCAGAGAAGGTAAGGCCTGTACCGTTGTCGACCAGGTTGATTTTTGCTCCGGGAATGACGGCTCCGGTGGGATCTTTGACGGTGCCGCGGAGGGAGGTATTCGCACTTTGGCCAAAACCTGGAATGACGGCAAGAAAGAGAAAAAGGAAGAAAATGCCCTTCAACAGACGTGAACTCATAAGCCTCTCCTGTGAGATGGTCTGGGTTGAATCGCTCTCAATGGCTAAAGCGAATGCTATTGGGCCTGTCTTCGGCCGCTTGTTTTATCTAAGGCAGAGGAGTTCTCGGAAAAAGCGATGCGGTTCGATTACCGTAACCACGTCAACTCTTTTGCTTATTAGCACGTTCCCTTCCATTTCAGATTTGCTGAGGAAGATGAGGATTTCGTCTGGGGAGGGACGAGAATTATCCAAGATTATGGAGCTGTTCTGTTATTGAAATCCTTCTTTTTGAATCGTTTCAGTGCAGCAGGATAGAGACGATGCTGGCGGACATGAGGTTTGCCATCGTCCCGGCGAGCATGGCGCGGAGTCCGAGTTGCGCCAAGTCGTTACGGCGATTGGGGACCAGTGCGCCTATGCCACCGATCTGCATTCCTATGCTTCCGACATTCGCGAAACCACAGAGCGCGAAGGTAGCGATCGAGAAACTCCGCGGATTGATCGAGGCTTTAAGCGGGCCAAGCTGCTGGAAGGCGAGAAACTCGTTGATCATGGTACGGGTGCCGAGGAGGTTGCCAATGGTGCGAGCCTCGTGCCAGGGGATTCCGATGAGCCAGGCAATGGGAGCGCCGACTACGCCGAGGACGGCGTTCAGCGAATGAGGGAAGGGGATATGACCGTGGGCCCAGGCGAAATTTGAGATGCCGAGCATGATGGCGTTGGCAAGGCCGACAAGTGCGACGAAGCTAATGAGCATGATCGCAACGTTGAAGGCGAGCTGACCGCCGTCGATGGTGCCGCGGGCGATGGCAGCGATGAAATTCTCATTCTTGTGTTCTTCGTTGGGCGGCATGTGAACTGTGCCAGCGGTTGCGGGGACTTCGGTTTCAGGGACGAGCATCTTGGCGACGAGGATGGTGCCTGGCGCAGTCATGATGACGGCGGAGAGCAGGTCTTTGGCGTTGATGCCGAAGCTGATATATGCGGCCATGATTCCGCCAGAGACGTGAGCCATACCGGAGGTCATGATTGTCATGAGTTCGGACTGAGTAGCTCCGGCGAGAAAGGGGCGAATGGTGAGCGGGGCTTCGGTCTGGCCCATGAAGATGCTGGCGGCAACGTTGGTGGATTCGGCGCCCGAGGTACCCATGGTTCGCTGCATGATCCAGGCGACAGCCTTGATGATCTGCTGCATGAGTCCAATGTGGTACATGATGGCGAAAAACGCACTGACAAAGATGATGGTGGGCAGAACGGCGAAGGCCAAGGTGGCGAGTGCGTCGCCGGGTGTCCCGATGCGGCCGAAGACGAGCGAGGAACCGTCTGCGGAATGGCCAAGGAGTCCGGTAATAACCGAGGAGATACTGCTGAGGATGCGCTGGCCGAGGCTCCACTTGATGACGAGGAAGGCAAAAATGATCTGCAAGCCGAGCCCCCACACCACGGTCCGCCAGCGGATGGCGCGGCGGTTGGTCGAGAAGGCGTAGGCAAGGCCGAGAAACGTGATGAGGCCGAGTAGGCCAGTGAATCGCGACAAAGGGCGCTCCTGCGAAGGTGAGGGTAGAACGAACGGTTGGGAAGAGTGTAACGGTTGATTATGATCGTTACCTAGCGATTTTGTTCGGTATTGATGTTAGATATTCAATCCAAACCGTCCCTGCATCTCGCGTTTGCCTGTTCTGGTGATTGCGAGAGCCCTGCTATCGAGGTCACGTGTCAGCCACTTTCGTTTGAGAGCCGATTTCAGTAGTGCTGCTCCGAGCGCTCCGCCGATGTGGGGGCGACGCTCGTTCCAATCGAGGCACGCAGGAGCGAAACGGCGTCGTAGAGACCGTGTTTCTTCGATGTTGATACCGAGAGATTCGATTGCTTTGGTCCCTGCTGTGGTTAACTCGTAGTCTTTAGCGTCTTCAGACAACGGCGAGAGCCAGCCGAGCTTGTAGAACCGATCATGAAGAGCGACGGCCACTTTGCCGGCGAGGTGGTCATAGCAGGTACGCGCGAGACAGAGACGATTGGGCGTGTTCGGCGCGGACTGGTTGTGAATGCCTCCGGCGAGGAAATTCAATCCTTCGAGCACATGCGCGACGTCGGGCCCGTTGAGGCTGTAGTAACGGTGTTTTCCCTGCACAAAGACCTTGATGAGATGTGCCGCTGTAAGCCGGTGCAGATGTGCGCTGGCAGTGGAAGGTCCGACGCCGGCGATGACGGCGAGTTCTGTGCTGGTGCGCGCGTGTCCATCCATCAGGCTCGAAAGGATGCGGGCACGCGCTGGTTCACCGATGGCTGATGCGAACGCCGAGATTTTAGTATTTTGCGTTGCATCCATGCTTCGACGTTAAGCGAAGTATTGTCGTTCGGCAAGTGCCATAGTGATTTCAAGTGAGCCCGGAAGAGACATCGCCGCTGAAGATCAACCGTCGCGAAGCGATCGGGATGATCGCTGCGGTATGGGTGCCTTCCGGAGTGGGAATCGATGTGCCGGTGCAATGGATATTAAAGGGAACCGCTATGACAATTACCTGCATCATCCGCTATCAGATCGACCCTTTTCAACGAGACGCATTCAAAAGATATGCACAGAATTGGGGACGCATCATTCCTCGGTGCGGCGGTCATCTCATTGGCTACTTTCTTCCTCACGAGGGCACAAACGACGTTGGGTGGGGATTGATTGCCTTCGAAAGTCTTGCCGCATACGAGGCTTACAGGGCGAGATTGCACACCGATGCCGAGGCACAGGAGAACTTTGCGCTGGCACAAAGCAAGCGCTTCATTCTTCGGGAAGAGAGGAATTTTGTGGAAGTGGTGGACGGGACTTTAGGAATTCTTCCGGCTGCTGTAAAAGCATGATCTTACCCACTAGCTTTGGTGGTATCTTGGCCTCCAAGATGCAGCCGGGATACGCCCGTGCGTTGCTGGAAATTCTCTTCGAGAAAGGTGCGTCATGAGCAAGGTGAGATTGCTGGTTGGTACGCGTAAAGGCGCCTTCGTTTTGACTTCGGATGGCAAACGCAGGAAGTGGGAGGTGAGTGGGCCTCATTTTGCTGGATGGGAGATCTATCACGTAAAAGGTTCGCCGGTGAATCCGGAGAGGCTCTATGCCTCTCAGTCCAGCGGGTGGTTTGGACAGATCATTCAACGTTCGGACGATGGCGGCAAGACCTGGGAGCAGGTGGGGAATAAGTTTCTGTATGACGGCGTTCCTGGGACGCACCAGTGGTACGACGGAACGCCGCATCCCTGGGAGTTCAAGCGAGTATGGCATCTGGAACCATCGCTAAAGAACGCGGATGAGGTGTATGCGGGTGCGGAGGATGCTGCGTTATTTCATTCGAAGGATGGGGGGCAGAACTGGCAGGAGCTGTCAGGGCTCCGCGGACATGGCTCGGGGCCGCATTGGCAGCCGGGTGCTGGTGGAATGTGTCTGCATACAATTATCCTCGACCCCAAAGTTCCGGAGCGGATTTATATTGCCATCTCTGCCGCCGGAGCTTTCCGGACGGATGACGGAGGCAAGACGTGGTTGCCGATCAATAAGGGGCTGAGGTCGCAGTTTATGCCCGACCAGGACGCCGAGGTAGGGCATTGTGTGCATCACATTGCGATGCATCCTTCACGGCCGGGCGTTTTGTTTATGCAGAAACACTGGGACGTGATGCGCAGCGATAATGCAGGCGACTCTTGGACAGAGGTGAGCGGGAATCTGCCCACTGATTTTGGGTTTGTGATCGATGTTCATGCACACGAGCCGGAGACTATTTTCGTAGTTCCGATCAAGAGCGATTCGGAACACTTTCCCCTGGATGGAAAGCTGCAGGTTTTTCGGAGCCGGTCCGGTGGAAATGAGTGGGAGCCGCTGACGCAGGGACTACCGCAGAAGGATTGCTACGTGAACGTTCTACGGGATGCGATGGCAGTTGATTCGATGGATGAGTGTGGGGTTTACTTTGGGACTACCGGCGGTCAGGTGTACGGATCGGCCGACGGAGGCGATAGCTGGGAGCCAATTGTGCGGGACTTGCCGGCAGTGCTTTCGGTTGAGGTTCAGACGCTCACATGATTCGGGTGGAGTTGCCGCAACATCTGCGCACGCTGGCGAAGGTAAAGGGTGAAGTAATACTACAGGTTGAAGGGCCAATTACCTTGCGTGCAGTGTTGGATGAGTTGGAGGCGCGGTATCCGATGCTGCGAGGGACGATTCGGGAGTATGGGACGTTGAAGCGGCGAGCGTTTCTGCGATTCTTTGTGTGTATGGAGGACATCTCACATCGTTCCCCGGATGAGTTGCTTCCGGAGGCGGTCGCGGAGGGGAAGGAGCCGCTGTTAGTGATCGGAGCTATCGCCGGCGGACTTGTTGGTTTGAGGGCTTAGTGTTCGTCAAAGGAGAGAAGATGGAACGTTCAACTGGGAAGGAAGGTGTTTCGAAGGGAATGCTTTGGACTGGAAGAGTGCTCAGTGCGCTTGTGGCCCTGATGTTCATACTCGACGGAGTCATCCATCTACTGAAACCTGCTCCGGTGATGGAGGCGTTCGCTCGGCTCGGGTATCCGTTGAGCGCGAGCGTGGGGATTGGTCTGTTGCTGTTGATCTGCACGGCGATTTATGTGACGCCAAAGACTTCAATCCTGGGCGCGATTCTGCTAACCGGATACCTGGGTGGAGCAGTATCGACGCATGTTCGCGTCGAGTCATCTCTGTTTGAAATGAGCTTTCCTGTGATCCTTGGCGTCTTCGTATGGGTTGGGGTTTATCTGCGGGATGCTGAGCTGAAGAATCTTGTTCCGTTGCGGCGCTAAGCTTGTTTTCTGGTGACTATCTCGCGAACGAGGGGTTGAAGGGCGGGCTGCGCACCGGAGATTTGTAACGTTTCGAGGAGTATTTGCTCGGGCTCGGCGAGCAGAGTTTCTTCTTCGGTGAAGAGGGTGACGAGAGGCTGACCTTCCTGTATTTTGTCACCTAGCTTGACGTGCATTTCGATGCCAGCGTGAGCGGAGACCGGGTCGCCGGGTTTGGCTCGGCCAGCGCCGAGACGTTGGACGGCCCAGCCCACTTGTTTGCAATCCATGTCAGCTAAATATCCGGACGATCTTGCCTTGAGGGTGCGAGTGGCGGTTGGTTTGTGATGCGACGCGGGGTCTTCAAAGACCGTGATGTCGCCGTTTTGGGCTTCGACGATCTGAAGCCAAGCTCGGTAAGCGGCTCCGCTGTGGAGTATCTCGTCGGATAGTTTGCCACCCTCCCCCGGTGTTGTGGCCTGACCTGCGAGGTAGAGCATCCAACCGGAAAGAATGTTGGAGAGTTCTATGAGGTCGCGGGACATCACGTGACGGTGCTGCTTCATGATGTCGACACACTCCCACACTTCAACCCAATTGCCAGAAAAGCGGCCGAGGGGTTCGTCCATGCCGGTAAGAAGGGCGGCAGTGCGGGTACCGGAGGCTTCGCCGGTCTCGACCATCAGCTCTGCGAGGAACTTTGATTGTTCGTAGGTCGGCATAAAGGCTCCGGAGCCGACTTTGACGTCGAGAATGAGGGCGTTGAGGCTCTCGGCGAGCTTTTTGCTCATGATGCTTGCGGTGATGAGATAAGGAGATTCGACGGTGCCTGTGTGGTCGCGAAGAGCGTAGAGGATGCGATCAGCAGGAACAATCTTTGGAGTTTGACCGATGAGGACTGCTCCGCATTGTTTCAGCGTGGTTGCGAGTTGCGCGAGGTTGAGTTGTGTGTCGAAGCCGGGAATGGTTTCCAACTTGTCGAGTGTACCGCCGGTATGGCCTAGCGAACGACCGGAGATCATGGGGACGCAGATGCCGGGGATGCCAGACGGTGTTGGCGACGCGAGCCCGGCTGCGGCGAGGATCGGTGCGATGAGAAGTGAGGTCTTGTCGCCGACGCCGCCGGTCGAGTGTTTGTCGATCGTGAAGGTATGGAGTGGTTTTGCGTCGAAGGTTTCTCCGGAGTAGCGCATGGCTGCCGTAAGGGTGGCAAGTTCGTGGGTGTTAAGGCCACGCTGGAAGACCGCCATCAGGAAGGATGCAATCTGCGCGTCGGTGATGAGCTGCTCCTCCGGCGTCCGGTCGACGATAGCACGAATGAAACCCTGGATCTCAGCGTCAGAGAGGACGAGGCCGTCGCGCTTGTGGAGGATGACATCGATGGGATGGATGGGCTGAGCCATGTTTTCAAATGTAACGTTCGTGGTCACGAATTGATGAGAAGGAATGCCGCGGGTAATAGTTCAGCCGTGGTGGCATGGGAGATGGCGCCTTTATCACCTGGAAAAAAGATAACCGTATCGGGCGTGCTGAATTCGTGGATGGTCTGGCGGCAGGCTCCGCAGGGTTGGCTTGCCGCGTCGTTGAGGTTGGCAACTGCGATGGCCCGGATGCGAATTGTGGGCCCGTGGAGACTGACCGCCGCGGCGATGGCAGCCTGTTCGGCACAGACGGTGAGGCGATACGAGGCATTTTCGACGTTGCATCCAGTGACGATAGTACCGTCTGTAAGGAGAACGGCAGCTCCAACACGGAATTTGCTGTAAGGCGCGTAAGCGTGATGAGCAACGGCGGCTGCTCGTTGCTGGAGATCGGAGGCTACGACGAGGTCGAGCGAAGTGGTCGGGTTGGGCGGCATGAGATTAAGGCTATCGGCTAGGGAGGGGAGATAGCAAGTCGCGCCGCACTCATGCTTAGGGACGAGCGCCCGATATACCAGATGTGGATGATCTGACAAAAGAGTTTCTCGCGGAGAGCCAGGAAGGGCTCGACCGTATGGAGCGGTGCCTGACCGATCTTGAATTGCGGCCAGATGATACGCGTCTCGTGGATGAAATCTTTCGTGCTGTGCACACAATTAAAGGCACGACCGGATTTCTAGGGTTCGCGCGGTTGGAGAGGTTGGCGCATGCAGGAGAGCATTTGCTGGGTTCCTTGCGGGAAGGAAGGCTCTCCGTTACTTCCGATCTGATCAGCGGATTGTTGAACCTGCTGGACGGCCTGCGCGCGATTCTGGGGCTGATCGAACAGACTGGGGTTGAGGGTACCAGATCCGGAGATGAAGATGGCGAATTGATCGCGGAACTGGCGTTGCTGAATGGAGCTATGGCGCCAGAGACAATCGGCCCTGAGTTGCTGCACACCGTCGTTGATATAGATGGTGGTGTTCATGCACGGAAAACTGCTGAGGATTCCAAGGGGGGAGAGGCATCACGGGTAGCGTCTTCAGCTGCCGAAAATAGCGTGAGAAATGGTGGGGGCAACGACAAGACACTGCGGATCGATGTGGATGTACTGAACCGCATGATGAATCTTGTTGGCGAACTGGTGCTGACACGCAACCAACTGTTGCAGAGCGACAAGACCGCGGGGAATTTTCCCGAGTTGGCACAGCGGTTAGACAGCATAACGGCAGATCTTCGCGAGACAGTAATGCAGGCGCGAATGCAGCCGATGGGAAATTTGTTTGGACGGTTTCCCAGAATGGTGCGCGACCTGGCCAGGACGTGTGGACGGAATGTGCGGATCGAGTTTTCGGGCCAGGAGACGGGTCTGGATAAAAGCCTGCTTGAGGCGATCAAAGATCCGCTGACTCACGCGGTGAGAAATGCCATCGATCACGGAATTGAAGCACCCGCGGATCGCGTGCTAGCTGGAAAGCCAGCTGAAGGCTGTGTGCGGCTGAAAGCATTTCAGCAGAGCGGATCGGTCGTGGTTGAGGTTTGCGATGACGGAGGGGGAATTCCGATAGAGCGGGTGCGCGAGAAGGCACTCGAACGCAACCTCGTAACGACGGAGCAGGCTGCCGGAATGTCGGAACGCGAAATTCTGCAACTGATTTTTCTGCCGGGGTTTTCGACGGCAGCCGCAGTGACAACAGTTTCAGGACGTGGCGTTGGGATGGACGTTGTGCGCGCGAATGTGGAGAAGGTTGGCGGCAGCGTGGAGATCGAGTCGGGTCGAGGAGAAGGGACGACGCTGCGGCTGCGAGTTCCGCTGACGCTGGCGATTGTGCCGTCCCTGATTGTGCGAAGTGCGGAGCAATATTTCGCACTGCCGCAGAACGCTCTGGTGGAACTGGTGGCTGTTCCGCAGAAAGACTTCCATGCGTTGGTAAAACAGATTGGGTCTGCCGAGCTTTATTGTCTTCGCGAGCGGCTGTTGCCGATGGTGCGGCTCGATCGACTCCTTGGGCTGGAGGTGACTCCGTCTGAGGCATCGAACAATCTTTCGATGGCGGTGCTCGAGGCCGATGGCTGTCGGTACGGCCTTGTCGTTGACGAACTGATGTCGCCGGAAGAGATTGTGGTGAAACCTCTCTCGCTCGTATTGCGCGAAAAAGGATTGTTCTCGGGAGCGACAGTGCTGGGCAACGGAACGCTCGCGCTGATATTGGATGTTGCGGCGATTGCGGCTCGTGCCGGAGTAAGGCCAGTGGAGGATGAGAGTTCAAAGCTTGATAGAGATAAGCCGGCAATGCAGGCTGGCGAACCGTTTCTGATCTTTGAGGACCGTCTGCAGGAGCAGAGGGCGCTGCCGCTTGATGTGGTGGAGCGAATTGAAAGCGTGACGGTCGACCGAATCGAATATGTGGAGGGACAGCCGTTGCTGCAGTACCGCGGGATCCTACTGCCGATGAAAGATGATGGCGGCGTTCTGGCGGAAATGGAAGTATCGCGACAGCGCGGGGACCATCCTACGATAACAGTGCTTATCTGTCGCAAGAGAGATCAGAGAGCAGGCATCGTTGCACGACAGGTGCTGGACGTTGTGACAACCAGAGCCTTGGAACGGAATGCGAGCGGGAACACCGGAGCAGAGATCGCCGTGATACACGAGAGATTGGTGCGGATCGATCGTTCCTTCGAGACGACCTCCCCCGATTGCGTGGGGGCTGCGTGAAGAGCAGAAACGATGAGATTTTGGATTTGATTCAGAAAGATCATGGAGATCTGGGGTCTCTCTGTTCGCTATACGTTGGAAGCGAGATTTTTGGAATCGATACGAAAAAGATTCGCGAGGTGCTGGGAGAACGGAGGCCGCAACGCGTTCCGCTGGCGCCAGCTTTTGTTTCGGGAGTAGTCCCTTATCGCGGCGAGGTCTTGGCGGCAGTGAATCTGCGATCTCTGCTGGGAATGGAGTCGTGCAATCAAAGCCATTGCGTGTTGGTGATGGAGGACGTCGTGGGCGCTGAGCGGTTCGGCCTCGTGGTGGACGGAGTCGGCGGCGTCGTCACGGTGAGTGGGCGGATGCTGGAGCCGAATCCATCAACCCTCGAGGCACGAGCGAAGTGGCTGTTTGAGGGGGCCTACAAGATGGAAGAACGATTGATGGTGCGGCTGAATCCTCAGAGGTTGTGCCCGTCTCGATTGGCGGAAACGGCGCTGTTTCGAACCAGTATGAAGGGAGAGACTGATGCGAGCCTTGATCGTCGATGATTCAAGTTTTATTCGCGAGTATCTGCGCCATCTGTTGAGTCGGATGGATGTTGTATGTGAAGAGGCCGTGGATGGGAGCGAAGCACTGACGCTACTGGCCGGAGAAGATGCATTCGACCTGATGTTGCTGGACGTGAATATGCCGGTGATGAACGGTCTGGAGTGCGTCAAGGCCCTGCGCGAGGCGAGGCTTGGGCCGAGGATGAAAGTGATGATGGTGACGACCGAGGCAGATAATTCTTTTATCGAAACTGCGTTAAGCAGCGGAGCGGACGAGTTTTTGATGAAGCCATTTACTCCTGAGAGCCTGCGGGAAAAGATGCTCCTGCTTGGTGTGATTGCGGCTTAGCGGCCGGTGAGGACAATAGCCATGATTCGATTGAACGGCAGGCCGCTGCGCGTTTTGGCTGCAGACGATTCCTCGGTGATGCGCGGCATCTTGTGGAAACTGTTTTTGATGCACGCCAAGGAGCGGCCTGAGGAACTGCCACCGATGGAGTTGTGCGGGGTTGCGCGAGACGGCATCGAGTGCTTGGAGCAGGTGAAGAAACTGAAGCCGGATGTTATCGTTCTTGACCTCGAGATGCCAGGGTTGAACGGACTCGATGTGTTGGACAGGTTGCGCGTGCTGAATCCAGAACTGCCAGTGATCATGTGCAGTGCATATACCGAGCACGGAGCACGGTTAACACTGGAGGCTCTCGGGCGGGGAGCGGTCGATTATGTAACAAAACCTTCTGGGCAGCGTGATTTTATCGAGGCGATGAAATCGCTCGCACAGCAACTTCTTCCACGGCTTGGAGCACTCGCGAGAGACGTTCGTAGTATTGAAGAAAGGACTTTATCGAAGGAATTGCCGGATGTTCATGACGCTCAGGCATCGTCAAGGAGTTCGAACTTAATTGAAGTTGTTGTGATTGGACTCTCAACAGGTGGCCCCACGGCGCTCGAACAGTTACTGCCAAAGCTGCCGAAGGATTTTCCCGTGCCAGTTTTGATCACGCAGCATATGCCGAAGCTATTTACTGGTGCGCTCGCAGAGAGGCTGGATAAGTGCTGTTCACTGCGGGTCGAGGAGGCGTACGACAACGCGGTGATTCGGCCGGGAACGATCTGGCTTGCGCCAGGAGATTCACACATGGAGGTGGCTCCGTTCCGTACGATGAGTGATGACGGCCGAATTGGTGAAGTCCGCAGCAGCAGGGTGCGATTGCATCAGCAGGAACCGCTGAATCACTGCAGGCCGTCGGTGGATTATCTGTTTTTCTCGGCTTCGCGGTTGTATGGGCCTGGAACTCTTGCCCTGGTCATGACAGGTATGGGTGCCGATGGATTGAATGGAGCACGCGCCGTGCGTGAGAGAGGTGGTGTGGTGCTCGCTCAAGACAAGATAACGTCAGCTGTGTGGGGAATGCCAGGAAGAGTGAGTACGGCTGGCATCGCCAATGCAACTCTACCGCTGTGGGGCATTGCGAACGCTTTGAGGCAGAGAGTAGCCGCAGGATATTCCGTACGAGCGGGGATGGAAGCGAGTGCAAGCGATACATTCGCTTCGCGTTGGGGGATGACGAATGGCCTGCTCTGATTCGGATTACGAATATCTTCGGAGTGTAGTAATGGCGCAATCGGCGAATAAGATCGAACCGTCGCGCAACGCCATGTTTGAGAGCAGGTTGACGCCGATTGCGCGTATGTCCGGGGCGGCGAGTCTGGAAGATTTCGTCAACATGCTGAAGAAAGGAAGACCCGCACATCTGCATCGCGCAGTGGCCGAGGCGATGACGATCAATGAGACCAGCTTTTTTCGGGATCTCGCGCCGTTTGAGATGTTGCGGCAGGTGATCCTTCCGCAACTGATCGATCGACGAAGAGAGAGTCGGCAGTTACGAATATGGAGTGCAGCGAGTTCAACTGGCCAAGAAGCTTACAGTCTGGCGATGACCATTGTGGAATATTTCCCTGATCTAGCCGAATGGGACGTCAGGATCCTTGGGACGGACATCTCTCGGCAGGTAGTGGACTATGCGCAGAAGGGGCGGTATCGCCGGCTCGAAGTGAACCGCGGACTGCCGGCGAGAATGCTGCTTAAGTACTTGGTGCGGGACGGAGAACAATGGGAGATCGTTCCACGGATTCGAGACATGTGCGAGTTTCGGTATGCGAATTTGTGCATGCCGCTGGCGCAGTTGCCGGAGTTTGATCTCGTTATGCTGAGAAATGTGCTGCTGTACTTCTCCCAACACGACAGACGGGCGCTCTTCGGCGAGATCTATCGCAGGATCGCTGCCGATGGGTATCTGGTGCTGGGGAACGCGGAGCAGGCCGAGGATTCCACGAATCTGTTTGAAGTGGAATTCGCGGCAAATTGCTACTTCTATCGCCCGATAAATAGGGGCTAAAAATTCCATATGGGCCGTTGTAGTGCAGACGAGCATCTTATAGTGGGTATAGGAATCTGCCATTCGCCGCTTGGACGAAGATGCCTCGAATATCCTCAAATTCGAAGGGAAAAAATGCTGCGAAGAAGCCGGCCGAGGCTGGCCAAACCCCTACACAGCGGGCTGAAGCTGCGCTGTCGTTATTTCACCCGATTACAGCCAAGTGGTTCCAAGCCGTCTTCGATGCGCCAACGACACCTCAGGCCGAAGGTTGGCCGGCGATCGCACGTGGTAACTCAACGCTGATTCTTGCACCTACAGGCACCGGCAAAACTCTCACAGCGTTTTTATGGTGCATTGACAAATTGATGATGAAGACAGCACCACAGGCAGAGCGTGGCTGTCGCGTGGTTTATATCTCACCGCTCAAGGCTCTGGCCGTCGATGTGGAGCGCAACCTGCGTTCTCCTCTGGTCGGCATTGCGAACGTGGCGAAGAATGAGGGTGTCGCGGTGCGGATGCCGGAAATCAGCGTGCGTACAGGCGACACTTCTCCCAAAGAGAGAGCGCGATTTCGCAAACACCCCGGAGACATTCTGATCACCACACCGGAGAGTTTGTACCTTCTGTTGACTTCTGAGGCGGGCGAGGCGTTGCGATCGGTTGAGACAGTAATCGTGGATGAGATTCATGCGCTGGTTCCTACGAAGCGCGGTGCTCATCTGGCACTGTCCCTGGAACGGCTCGAGGCTCTGACAGGAAGAAAGTTGCAACGCATTGGACTTTCTGCAACACAGAGGCCGCTGGAGGAGGTAGCGCGATTTCTAGGTGGTGCAGAGGGGGCTGTAGAAAGTGTGGCGTTACAGGCTCTGGAGTCGAGTCCGCAGCGTGCACAGGCGATTGCCGAAGTTCTGAATATCGCTGACGGTACCGGTGAAAAGATACACGAAGCCGGCGCAACGGGCGCACGCTATCGGCCTGTAACAGTCGTAAATGCGGGGACGAGAAAGTTACTGGAACTGAAGGTTGAGGTTCCTGTCGAGGATATGGCTCGCCTCGGGGAGATTCAGGAGCAGCCGAGTGGAGCTGCTTCACAGGGACCGAAAAGGACCTCAATCTGGCAGTCGATACATCCGCGGCTGCTGGAGATTATTCGCGCGCGAACATCGACGCTGATCTTCGTCAATGCGCGTCGAGTGGCAGAGCGCCTGGCCGGTGCCCTGAATGAGCTTGCGAAGGAGCCAATTGCACGCGCTCATCATGGTTCGCTCGCGGCGGCGCAACGGACGGAGATCGAGGAATTACTGAAAGAAGGTAAGATCAAGGCCCTTGTCGCGACATCCTCACTGGAACTCGGGATCGACATGGGCGCAATCGATCTGGTGATTCAGATCGAAGCGCCACCTTCTGTCGCAAGCGGCATGCAGAGAATTGGCCGCGCCGGGCACCAGGTGGGTGTGCCTTCTGACGGAATTATCTTCCCGAAGTATCGTGCGGATCTGATTGCATGTGCGGCGGTGACGCGAGCAATGCACGAGGGACACGTCGAGTTGACGCGGTTTCTTCGCAATCCGTTGGATGTACTGGCGCAGCAGATGGTGGCTGTGATTGCGCATCCCCCGCTGAGTATCGCTGATGCGGCCCGCGCAAAACGGGGGACCGGGGACGAAGAAGGGCCTGGCCTTAACTATGAGACGTTGTTTGCAATGGTGCGCGGAGCCGCTCCATTCGCGGAGCTGAGCAGAAATGTATTCGATGGCGTTCTGGATATGCTGGCGGGGAGATATCCGTCGGATGAGTTTGCGGATCTGCGGCCCCGCGTTACGTGGGACAGAAACCGTAACTTGATCACACCTCGGGCCGGCGTGAAGCGGATTGCGATTCTGAATGGGGGAACGATTCCGGATCGTGGTATGTATGGGGTTTTTCTTGCAGGAGAGAGAAACAAGCCGGTACGTGTGGGCGAACTCGATGAAGAGATGGTTTTCGAGAGCAGGGTGGGCGAGACGTTTATCCTTGGGGCTTCGACCTGGCGGATCGATGAGATTACGCATGACCGTGTGTTGGTGACACCGGCTCCGGGCGAGGCAGGGAAGATGCCGTTCTGGCATGGCGATCGAGCTGGGAGACCTCTCGAGTTCGGGCGCAGAATTGGCGCACTGGTGAGGGAGTTGCGTGAGGCTCCGAGAAACATTGCGATTGCGAGGTTGACGACGGAGCACGATCTTGATCCGTTAGCCGCGGAGAATGTGTTGCGTTATCTCGCAGACCAGGAATTGGCCACCGTTGTTGTTCCAGATGATCGGAACCTGGTGGTCGAGCGAGTGAGAGATGAACTCGGCGATTGGCGAGTCTGTGTACTCACGCCGTTTGGAAGCAGGGTTCATGCTCCTTGGGCGATGGCAGCGACGGCGAAGCTGAAGGATTCGCTGGGATATGACGTGGAGACGATGTGGTCGGAGGATGGCTTTGTCCTGCGTTTTCCCGAGACTGATGAAGCTCCAGCCATCGAACCAATTTTGTTGCCTCCGGAAGAAGCGGCAGAACTCGTGATGCGGCAGCTTGGGTCGACGGCCCTGTTTGCGGCGAAGTTTCGCGAGAGCGCGGCGCGGGCGTTGCTGCTGCCGAGGAGAAAGGCGGATGGTCGAACTCCGTTGTGGCAGCAGAGAAAGCGCGCATATGACCTGCTAAGCGTTGCGAGCCGCTATGCCTCATTTCCAATCCTACTTGAGGCCTACAGGGAATGTCTGCGCGATGTGTTCGATATGCCCGCGCTGATGGAGACGCTTCGAAATGTTGAAAATCGCTCATTGCGCGTGCACACGGTCGATTCGCGAACGCCGTCGCCGTTCGCGTCGGCTCTGCTGTTCAGTTACGTGGCGAACTACATCTACGATGGTGATGCTCCATTGGCGGAAAGACGTGCTCAGGCGCTTTCGATCGATCAGGATCAGTTGCGAGAGCTGATGGGAGATGCTGATCTTCGTGAGCTGTTGGATGTGAGTGCGATCGAAGAGACAGAAGAGCAGTTACAGTGCGTCATAGACACGTACCGCGCACGCAACATGGATGGAGTGCACGATCTGTTGCTTCGGTTGGGTGATTTGACACGAGGAGAGTTGCGGCGGCGATGTGTCTCGAATGAGGTTGCGGAGACGGTTGGAAGGTTGATGCGAGCGCGCCGCGTGCTGGAGATTCAGATCGCGAGTGAGAAGAGGCTAATTGCGGTGGAAGATGCCGCGCGATATCGCGATGCACTTGGAGTCCCACTCCCCCCAGGGTTGCCAGCGGCATTTCTTCAGGAGACGCCAAACGCTTTAGTTGATCTGGTGCGACGATTTGCACGCACTCATGGCCCATTCACCACGCGTGAAGCCGCAAGCCGTTTCGGCCTGATCGAAGCCAGCATCGAAACGGTTTTGCAGCGATTGGTGCAGAGTGGAAAGGTTGCTGAAGGTGGTTTCCGCCCCGGAGGAATTCATCGCGAGTGGTGCGACAACGAAGTCCTGCGGACAATCCGGCGCCGGTCGCTTGCACGGCTGCGCAAAGAGGTCGAGCCTGTCGAGCAGAGAACACTCGCGAGACTATTCACGCGTTGGCAGGGAGTGGTGCAGCCGCGTCGCGGGCTGGACGCATTGCTCGACGTGGTCGAAAATCTGCAGGGTGCTCCTCTACCCGCATCGATTCTTGAGGCGGAGATTCTGCCAGCTCGTCTGGCGGGCTATAAACCGTCCGATTTGGATACGTTGATCGCCGCAGGTGAGGTTGTATGGGTTGGACTGGGTCCGATTGGCGAGCGCGATGGGCGTATCAGCCTTTACCTCGCAGATAAACTGTCCACGCTTTGGCCTGTTGGGCCGACTGAACGACCTGTACGCGATGAAGAGAAATCTGAGGTCACTAGAGAGACAGAGATTGTGAATTACCTCAAGCTGCATGGCGCTTCGTTTTTTCAGGAGCTGCACGATAGCGTCGGCGGTGGTTATCCGGGTGAGACGCTGGAGGCGCTCTGGAATCTGGTGTGGGGGGGAATGTTGACGAACGATGGCATGGCGGCGCTGCGAGCGTATTGCGAGCGACCGGCGAGCAGTTCACGAAAGCCTGCGCGACGAATCAATCAGCAGGCTGTCTTCCGATCCCGCCGGACGACCCCGCCGACCGCGCTAGGCCGCTGGGCGTTGAACTCTGCCGCTTTTGCCACGGACAGATCCGCAACCGAGTGGAGTCATGCGATGGCGCTGCAGCTGCTGACCCGTTACGGCGTAGTGTTTCGCGAGACGGCTCATGCTGAGAATCTGCAAGGGGGATTTTCCGCGATCTACGATGTGATGAAGGCTCTGGAGGAGAGCGGGAGAGTTCGACGAGGATATTTTGCCGCCGATCTTGGTGCTACGCAGTTTGCGATGCCCGCGGCGGTGGATCTCTTGCGTTCGCTGCGTGTCTCACCGCAATCGGAAAAAAGCGAGATGCTGAAGCTGGCGGCGACAGATCCGGCGAATCCCTATGGTGCGTTGATGCGTTGGCCGGCGGCACCCGAGACGGGAACATCGCTGACGAGAAGCGTAGGTGCACGGGTGATTCTCTGCGATGGAGAGTTGGTGGCGTATCTGCGGAGAGGGAATCCGAATCTGCAGGTGTTTCTGCCGGAAGAGGAGCCGCAGCGATCTCAGGTGGCGCGAAGCCTGGCAGAGTTTTTAGTTGCGCGGGTCCACGACGACGAAGATGCGAGCGGGCGCGGTGGGATGTTGATTACCACGATTAATGGAGTCGCTGTAGCGGAACATTGGATGGCTCGGTCTCTGCTCGATGCAGGATTCGCTCCTGGTGCGATGGGATTCAATGTGCGGAGAAATCTGCCTCCTCTGCCGGGCCAGCGCAGCGGAGTAAGCGCAAATGCCTGAAGGCGACACAATCTATCGAACCGCGCGGGCGTTACAGCGTGCCATCGGCGGCAAGGTCGTCACGGGATTTGAGACAGGCCTGGCAAAACTCGCAAGGGTAAACGACAACACGCCGCTGGTGGGTCGTGTGATCGAGAAGGTGGAGTCACGAGGGAAGTGGTGCCTCATCTATTTTTCAGGCGACTTGATTCTCCTGACTCACATGCTCATGAGCGGAAGTTGGCACCTGTATCGCACAGGCGAACGTTGGCGGAGTGGGCGCGGTCATATGCGCGTTGTAATTCGGACGGCTGATTGGGAAGCAGTTGGATTCAATATACCGATCGCCGAATTTCATACCGCCCGGTCGCTCGAAAGAAGCAGCGAGGTGCCGAAACTGGGCCCCGATATTTTATCGAAAGGTTTCACGGTGGAGAGCGGCATTGAGCGGTTTAGGAAGTATGCGCGGGAGAATCCTGAGACAGAGATTGGAGATGCGCTGCTGAATCAGCGAGTGCTCTCAGGTTTGGGAAATGTCTATAAGAGCGAGGTTGCGTTTTCTGCAGGTGTGAACCCTTTTCGTGCGGTACAAACTCTCACTGAGCGCGAGATGGAAGCGATGGTGGATTTCGCTCACCGGTATATGAAGGCGAATGTGTTAGATGGCAAGGGCGATGGAATCGTCACGTATGGAGGGAATCGCCGGACGACGCACTCGATGAATCGTGAGGAACGGCTTTGGGTTTATCGGCGGAAGGACCAGGAGTGTCGTCGATGCGGCGCTATCGTGATGATGCAAAGACAGGGGCCGCAAGGGCGCTCGACCTACTGGTGTCCGGAGTGTCAGCCATGGCTAGCCTAATGGGCAGATGGAGTTACTTCGTTCGCAAGAAGAATTGTTGACTTCGAGAACCGAGTGGGCTGTAGTGTTGGCATGAAGTTCATTTTGTTTTTTGCAGTCTTGTTTGCCGCTGGTTCAGCGCATGCGCAGACGGAGAGTGGATCGTCTGTTGGCGCTCCTGCGAAACTTCAATGGCTTGAGCGGGAATTTATGATGGCCGCCCCTGGTGCGCCCCTCGGGCTCGATGTCATGCAGGTTGAGGTGAAACGACCGGGAAAACATCCGCTTGCGATTCTCACCCACGGGACCTCAGCTGACTCAACGGAGCGAGCGACAGAGACCCCGGGAAAGTATCTGCCGCAGGCAATCTGGTTTGCACGACGCGGTTTTGTCGTTCTTGTCGTTATACGCAGGGGATATGGGCGATCGAGCGGTGAGCAAGATGGGAAGCACGGCGGCTGTCAACGCCAGGGAGGAGGCAGCTTCACGGAAGCTGGAGAGAGCAGCGCGGATGACCTACGAGCTGCAGCAAAGTACGGCGCAACCTTGCCGGAAGTCGATGCGGGAATAATTGTGAGCGCAGGTGTTTCAACAGGAGGGTTCGCGCAGGTTGCGCTGGCGGCGAATCCGCCGGAGGGATTGAAGGCTGCAATCAGTTTTGCGGGTGGCCGCGGTGGCGACGGTAAGGAAAATAACTGCGATCTCAGCGCAGTCATCTCTGCATTCAAGCATTTCGGAAAGAAATCGCGAGTACCGATGCTGTGGGTCTACTCGGAGAACGATCATTGGTTTCCGCCTGAGGTTGCGCGTAAGTTCGAGACAGCGTTCCGTGAGGGTGGTGGCATCGATCAGTTTGTGCTCGCTCCTCCTTATCGGGAGGATGGGCATGGATACTACTACAACATTGCAGGATGGACGCCGACGGTTGAGGAATATCTGCGTGCGCAAAATGTGCTGATGGAAACGCCTCTGCTCCCAGCGCCACCGGTTCCCGAAGTGCCGCCTCCGGCAGGGCTCAACGAAAGAGGCGTGGCTGCGTTTCGTAACTTCCTGATCATGGGGCCTTACAAGGCATTTGCGACGAATGGTTCGGAGGCTTGGGGAGTTTCGTTCGGGCAGATCGATCAGGGCTTGGCAGACAAAAAAGCTCTGGAGAATTGCACCAAGCAACTGCATGGGCCGGAGAAATGCTCGATCGTAGCGCACACGAAGTAGACCGTCCGATGCGCAGCAATTTTATTGCGGTGGTGGCTGCTGCTGTTGCGGCTCCTGTTTTTCTTTATCTTTTCCGCCGAAGATCTTCTGGAAGAAGTTTTTCTTCTTGGGCTGCGCAGGCTGCTGCGTGGTGTCGGGTGCATTGCCGTCAGGAGGAGTGTTCGGTGCCTGCCGGACTATGGGTGCCCCAGTTGCAGCTGGCGGGGGTGGAGTTGCGTTTGGTCGGGTCGTGTCGGGATTTGTCGGCCTACTGCCACCGAGGCCGAAGATCTTCTGAAAGAAATTCTGTGGATTTTCGCCCATTTGGCTACAGGTATTTACGGGTGCAGTGCCGTCGAGGAACCCAACATAGAAGCTGTTGTTCGGGCAGCTTGAGTCGACCAGAAGGCTGGTGGGCCTGTCGATGCGAGCAACGGTGACTCCCTCAGGTGCGCTGAACGGTTTGACGTCCGAATATTGAGGGAGTTGGATCGCACGCTTCATGAATTCGGTCCAGATGGGCGCGGCGGCATGAGCGCCTTGAAGCTTGACATCGGTGTAGTCGTCGTTGCCGACCCAGATGATGCAGAGAAGATTAGAGGTGTAGCCCGCGAACCACGCGTCGTGGCTGGTGCCGGTCTTGCCTGCTGCAGGAGCGCTGAAGCCATGTCCGCGGACTGCCCCGGCGGCGGTTCCGTAGTTGAGTGCACCTTCCATCAGCGACTGGGTCAGGTAAGCGACGCGGGGATCGAGCACCTGTTTACCCTCCGGAGAGAAGTCGGAGACGATATCGCCGTTGGTGTTCCGAACTGACGCTACCATCCACGGATTGAGATGAACACCGTTGTTGGCAAAGACGGTGTATGCGCCAGCCATATCAATCGGCGTGGCACTGTACGTTCCGATAGCGACGGAAGGCGTGGCCTTGGCAGAGAGAATGCCTGCGGAGTGAGCGAGGGTTGCTACATTTCCGTAGCCGACCTTTTGCGCAAGGGCGATGGTTGCGATATTGAGCGAGTGCGCGATTGCGGTGGCCGCTGTAACCATTCCAGGAAACTCGTTTTTTTCGAAGTTGCCGGGGGTATATGGCTGGTCGTCGGTGCCGAAGTCTTGCGGATCGTCGTTGAGTTGAGTGAGAGCGGTGAAGACTCCGCCTTCTCCGAGTGAGGTCCCATTGAGTGAAGTGTTGTAGGCGGTTGCGTAAACGAATGGCTTGAAGATAGAACCGGTGGGGCGGTTGGAAGTGGCATGGTTGAGTTGGGACGCGCCGTAGTTGCGCCCTCCAACGAGCGCGAGGATCTGGCCGGTGTGCGGATTGAGCGCGACGAGTGCCACCTGTGGGTAGGTGATCGGTGGCGGTTCCTGACCTTTGGGTGTCTTATGCAGGTGGCGGACGAGATCGTCGACATTCTTCATGCCAACCTCGACCGCCTCGGAGGCAATCTGTTGGAGATCAGGATCGAGCGAGGTGTAAATGCGCAAGCTCTGGTGCGAGAGATCCTGATCGCCAATGCGTTGAACGAGCCGCTCGTGAACGAGATCGACGAAGTAGGGAGCCTCGCTTGCGTCAATGTTGGGAGGGGCAAGGCGAAGCGGCTCGGCTTTGGCTGCGTCAGCCTGGGCGCGGGTAATGGCGCCGGTCTCGACCATGGTATCGAGGACGATGTTGCGACGCTCCATAGCGCGCTCGGGATGACGATAGGGATTGCGATAGCTTGGGTTCTGAAGCAGCCCAGCGAGCATGGCGCACTGGGCGATGTCGAGCTGACCAAGCGGCTTGCCGAAGAAGGACTGCGCCGCCTCGCCGAAGCCGTTAATCTCGTAACTTCCGATGTGGCCAAGATTCATCTGATTGGCGTACATCTCGAAGATCTGCTGCTTGTTGAAGCGAGCCTCGAGCTGGAAGGTGATCATAATCTCCCGCAGCTTGCGAGTGATCTTTTTTTCGGGCGAGAGGAAGAAGCCGCGAGCGAGCTGTTGCGTGAGCGTGGAACCTCCACAGCTCATATGGTGCGAGAGCAGATCCTGAAAACCGCATTTGATGGTGCGCAGATAATTGATTCCGCCATGATTGAAGAAGTCGCGATCCTCAATTGCGACGACCGCCTGCACCATGTGCTGAGGAATCTCCTGGTAGGTCACAAAGCGCCGCTTGGTCCGGTTCTTGTCTTCCGAGAGGGCCGTGATGAGTTGGGGCTCAAGTTCGTAGGCCTTGAGCTCGGCTCCGTTTTCTGCGGTGATGCTCTGAACGATGCCGTCCCCGGTTGTGATGGTGGCGCCGTCGGTGTTGTGGTAGCTCTCAGGGCCGGGCTTGATGAAAATGTTGTCGCCGTTGAGTTGGTAGGTGCCGAGTTGCGGATGGCTGTTATATCCGGCCCTGCGCAGATCGGCAGCGATCTCGTTTAGCGAGAGTTTTTGGCCGTCGCGAACTTCGCGGGGTGCAGCGTAGATCTGCGAAACACTGGCGAAGAGCGGGCCTGAGGCGATACGGTCGTCAACGATTTTCTGAAAGTGATAGTAGAAGTAGCCGAAGACAGAGACTCCAATCACCATCAAACCGAGCACCGCAACGAGACAGATGCGGAACAGGCGAGAATGCAGGAGTTGTGTGATACGTGAGGTTGTACTTGTCGAGTTTCCGTATTTGAGTTTGACGGGCATAGAAGAGATTCAAGGCCGCTCAGCATAAGCGCGGTCTACATGGTTAGACGAGTTAGATGCCGCGTGTGACATCAGGGCGTGATTGGGTCAACGGGGTTTAGTGTAGCTTGGCGTACAAGACCCACAAGGTGTGTAGCGATCTCATCGATGGGATGTTCCTCATTCGTTAACTTTAGACGATCAACGAGTTCAACTTTACCTTCAGCTATTCCGCGTCCGATATTGATTCGAAACGGAATACCAACGAGGTCAGCGTCTTTGAATTTTACTCCGGCGCGTTCGTCGCGATCATCCAAAATGACATCGACGCCGGCATCTTCGAGAGCGGCAGCGACTTTTTCTCCCGCAGCGAGGAGATTTGCATCTCCGACGTTTGTAATGGTGACAACGGCCTGGAACGGTGCGATGGAGGGATGCAGTGCGTAGCTATTGCCTCCGTTGTGCGCTGCCGAGGATTCGATAGCGGCAGTGAGAATGCGCTCGATGCCGATGCCGTAGCAGCCCATGATAGGCATGACTTCTTTTCCTTCGCGATTGAGGACGGAGGCCCCCATTGACTTCGAGTATTTATTGCCTAGCTTGAAGATGTGGCCAATCTCGACGGCTTTGCCAATCTTGAGAGGCTTGCCGCTCGAGACATCCAGATCACCTTCGTTAACATTGCGGATGTCAGCAACTCGAGTCCAGGTAAAATCGCGGCCAGGGACGATGTTGCGGTAGTGATAGTCGAGCTTGTTGGCGCCGCCGACCATATTTTTGCGGCCTTCGAGTCCCTTATCGACGACGACAAATGCGGCGGATGGATCGCCCTTGTCGGCGGGAAGAACTTTAAGTCCGATTGGGCCGAGATACCCAGCTGGCCCCCCGAAGTAGAGAGCAAGTTCTTCAGCCGCCATAGTGCGGAGTTCGGTGACGTAGGCGGTGGCCATCAACTTAGTCTCGTTGACGAAGTGATCGCCGCGCAGGAAGGCGATGATCGGGACCTCGACGGTTTTCCCCGTACCGTCCTTCTTGCTTCCCATGTAGGCGACCGTCTTGATATCAGATGCTGGCGAAATTTTGAAGAACTCGGCCACGTCAGCGATTGCGGCTCTGCCTGGAGTATGGACGAGTTCGGGCAGACCGTCACCGGTCGGTTCCATTTCGGTGACGGGGAAGAGCCGCGAGGTGGCTTTTTCCATGTTTGCTGCGTAGCCGCTCTCGGGGCAACTGACGATGAGGTCTTCACCGGCCTCGGTGTAGACCATAAACTCCTGCGATCCTGAGCCGCCCATGGCTCCAGAGTCGGCTTCGACGACGACGAAGTTGAGGCCACTCCGAGTGAAGATGCGACGGTAGGCCTCGTCGTGTTTGTTGTAGGAGACATCAAGGCCAGCTTCGTCGAGGTCGAAGGAGTAGGAGTCCTTCATGAGGAATTGGCGGACACGCAGCAGACCGGATCGTGGGCGTGGCTCATCGCGGAATTTAGTCTGAATCTGGTACCAGATTTGCGGGAGCTGTTTGTAGCTGCGAAGTTCCTTGCGTGCGATGTCGGTGACGATCTCCTCGTGAGTCATGGCGAGACAAAGCTGGGCTCCTTTGCGATCTTCCAGGCGGAACATGTTGTCGCCCATGCCAGACCAGCGGCCGCTCTCCTCCCAGATTTCCTTCGGGTTGAGTGCGGGAAGGAAGAACTCCTGACCAATACGGTCCATCTCCTCACGGACGATGCCGATGATCTTGTTGATGGAGCGATTGCCCAGAAAGAGGTAGCTGTAGATGCCCGCGCCTAGCTGGCGGATATAGCCGGCACGGAGAAGAAGCTTGTGACTGGCAACTTCGGCGTCGGCGGGCGCTTCACGGAGGGTAGGGATAAAAAGTCGTGACCAGCGATGCATGCGTTCTCGGGTAACCTTCCAGCTGTTTTGGGTGTGAAATATTCTATTGTCACTATTCTATCTTCCGCGCAACTCTCGTGCCTTCAGATTGAGCTCGCAGAGACAGAAACAACTGACGATTTCAGGAAAGCTGCAGCGTCCAGAGATCGTGAAGATGGACAACGCCCTCAACCTTCCCATTCGTTCCCACCACGACCAGTGAAGTAATCTTTCGGTCCTCCATGAGAGCAAGGGCCGAAGATGCCAGAGCGGTGCCGCTGATGGTGACTGGTGTTGAATTCATAATCTCGCCGGCAGTATGTTCAAGGGCGTGCGAGCCATCACGTTCCAGCAGGCGGCGAAGATCTCCGTCTGAGATCATGCCTGCGAGTCGGCCGTGCTCGAGAACAGTGGTCATGCCGAGCTTCTTGCGGGACATCTCATAGATCACTTGCGTCATTGGCGTCCCAATTTCGACCTGTGGCAGAGCGTCGCCGCTATGTAATAACTCGGAGACGCGAGCGAGGCGTTTGCCCAAACGTCCACCGGGATGCAGATCGGCAAAGTCCTCGGCCTTCCAGCCGCGGCGACGGCTCACCTCGAGCGCGAGCGCATCGCCCAGCGCTAACATTACCGTGGTGGATGCTGTGGGTGCGAGGTTAAGTGGGCAGGCCTCGTTCGAGACACTCGCGTCCAGGAAGATCCTGCTCGCCCGTGCAAGAGTCGAAGTGCTACACCCGCTGATCACGACAAGCTGTACCTTGAGCCGCTGAAGCGTCGGGAGCAGACGCAGCAACTCCTCCGTCTCGCCGCTGTAAGAGAGTGCAACGACAACGTCGCCGGCCGCCAGCATGCCAAGATCGCCGTGAATCGCTTCCGCTGCGTGAAGAAAGTGTGCCTGTGTGCCCGTGGAACGAAGCGTGGCTGCGATCTTGCGTGCGATGATTCCGCTTTTGCCGATCCCCGTGACAATGATGCGGCCTCGTCCGTCGGCGACCCCAAGCAACAGCGCAGTAGCCTCCGTGAAAGGCTTGCTCATGGACCCATCCATCCGCAGGGCAAGTTCGGTAAGCGCGGCCGCTTCAACGCGTACGAACTCTGACGGTTTCGAAGAGTCTGGCGAGTTAGTAACTTTGACGGGCATGGCCGAACCAATGTCGATGCTAGCAGACGCGCTGTTCCGGTCTTGCCAAGGCCTTCGAGAATCGTTCCCGGAGGCTTTGCGTCTAAACTAGATAGAGTGAAATGGCGCGGTTGGCGTGCCGGAAGGATTCAGACGTGAAACGGAACGGATTGGTTCTTGGCGTGATGATCGTCGGCATCGCGTTTTTGTTGTGGGCAGGGTGGCATAATTTGCGTGAGCGTCGCAAAGCGATGCAGCAGGCGCAGGAAAGCAGAGTCGTTTTAACGCCAGAAAAGGCCGGTGGCACTGCGTCCTCAGACTCGCAGTCTCCCGAGGCCGAAGCAGCACAGATGTTGGGTAAAGCGGCTCCAGCATTTACCTTGATTACACTTGAAGGTAAAAAAGTGTCGCTCAGCGATTTCAAGGGACACCCCGTGCTCGTGAATTTTTGGGCAACCTGGTGCGGACCCTGTAAGGTCGAGATGCCTTGGTTCGAGGAGTTTAGCAAGCAGTATGCCTCGCAGGGACTGGTTATCCTCGGTCTGGCGGATGACGTCGATGCGGGCAACGAAGCCATTGCGAAGGTTGCCAAAAAAACCGGTGTGACTTATCCGATTTTGTTGACCGATGGCAAAGTCCAGAAGGCTTATTCGCCGGAGGGAATGGACTATCTTCCGATGTCGTTTTACGTTGATCGCAACGGCATTATCGTTGACGAAACGGCTGGGCTTGGCGGCAAAGATCAGATTGAAGCTCACATCAAAAAGACGATTGCCTCTGGAGCCCCGTCGGCAGGTGGCCAGTGATTCGGTTTTGTCTCACGCTCGCGACCGCTTTTATCTGTGCGCCGATTGGCGCGTCCTGTCAACAGGTGGGAAATCTCGATGCTCCCGCGCCGAAACCGAAGGCATTTGTCATCTACGCCGCCGAACAGCAACAGATAGAGGCAGGGAAGCGTAGAGTGCTGGAACTGCACTTCCGCGTCGTCGACGGCTTTCACGTTAACTCACATACGCCAAAGTCAGAGCTGCTGATTCCTACGCAGATGACTTTGCAGCCCGCGAATGGAGTCAAAGCCGAGGCGTTGGAATACCCTCCAGGTACCTCCTACAGCTTCAGCTTTGATCCGTCAGAGAAGCTGGACGTATACACCGGTGCCTTTACCGTAAAGCTGCCGGTTGTTGCGGAAGCGGGTTCTCACACGGTGGAAGGCTCCCTGCGCTACCAAGCCTGCGATCACGCCGCGTGTTACCCGCCGAAGATGCTGCCCGTGCAGGTGATCTTCATAGCGAAGTAGCGATCGCGTAATCCTGCATTCCGCTATTGGTAGCTTCGATACGTCTCTCCTCGGCATGCGGAAAGTGATGGCATCATGAGAGATACGGAACCGATAAGGAGTTCACGGCGGGATGGAAGAATTTCGAAGGCTGACACGGCTGCCAGCGTACGTGTTCAACATTACAAGCGAGCTGAAGGCGGCGGCCCGAAAACGGGGCGAGGATATCATCGACTTCGGCATGGGCAACCCTGACGGGGCAACGCCGAAGCATATAGTCGACAAACTGATTGAGGCAGCGCAGAAAACGGCAACCCATCGTTATTCGCTCTCGCGCGGAATCCCGCGGCTTCGCAGAGCGATATGCAACTGGTATCAGACACGGTACAACGTGGATCTCAATCCCGAAAGCGAAGCGATCGTCACGATCGGTTCGAAGGAGGGTATTGCCCATCTATGCCTTGCGGTGCTGGATGACGAAGATACCGTGGCAGTACCGAATCCAAGCTATCCGATCCATATCTTCGGTCCCGTGATCGCCGGATCGAAGGTGCAGAGTATCGCGATGGACGGTAGCAACGCGGATGCGATGATGAAGCGGCTGGAATACGATCTGCCGCGAATGCACCCGAGACCAAAGCTGCTGATCCTGAACTTTCCTGCGAACCCCACGGCACAGTGCGTCGACCTCCCTTTCTTTGAGCGGATCGTCGCACTATGCAAAGACCTTGGCATCTACATCGTCCACGATCTGGCCTATGCAGACATCGTTTTCGATGGCTACCGTGCGCCGAGCGTGCTGGAGGTTTCCGGCGCCAAGGATATCGCGGTGGAGTTCTTCACACTCTCCAAGAGCTACAACATGCCCGGTTGGCGCGTGGGCTTCATGGTAGGCAATCCAAAACTCGTTGCTGCTTTGGGAAGGATCAAAAGCTACTTCGACTATGGCACTTTCACGCCAATTCAAGTGGCAGCTATCGCAGCACTCGAAGGGCCTCAGGACTGCGTTGCCGAGATCCGAGACAACTACAAGGACCGTCGTGACGTGTTGGTTCCTGGGTTGAACAAGCTAGGTTGGCCTGTCGAACTGCCAATGGCAACGATGTTTGCGTGGGCGAAGATTCCCGAGCAATACCGCCAACTTGGCTCAGTAGAATTCTCAAAGAAGCTGCTACTGGAGGCGAAGGTTGCAGTCAGCCCCGGCGTTGGCTTTGGCGAACACGGAGATGGTTTCGTACGGTTCTCGCTGATCGAAAATGAAGAGAGGACACGGCAGGCGCTGCGCGGGATAAAGCAGATGTTCAAAAACGGCTAAGGAACCGTTCGTGATTTCTTTGCCTGCTCGCAAGCAAGAACGACCTCTTTGATGGCATCGGCAACCGCATTCGGTGCTTCCAGATGGATGTTGTGGCCACTCTGGATAACAATCTGCCGTCCATTGGACGACAGAAGCGCCAGGCTCGCTTGCAGGCGAAGACGTTCCGCTTCCAATTCTTCTGCTGACACATCGAGATTTGAGCCGAAACCACCCTTCGCTCGGGTAAGAACGATAAGAGGTATCGATCCCAGGATTCCCTCTTGCGGTGTTGTATGCATTAATTCCATAGATTCAGCTGACCATTCTTTCTGGCTGTCTTCGGCGGCGTTGAGCGCTGGCAGACGCTCGGCCCATTGGTGAAGGCTCTGTTCTTTTTCGGGCAATAGGGTGAATGGCGGTTCGATTTTTCCAGGGGGGCTCGCAACCGGCGAGAGATTGGGTTTGTCGGTAGGCAGAAGATCTTCTCGTGGCGTTGGGATTGGAACTCCGTTTGCGGAATCACGTATCCGGCCGGTCCTCTTCGGGCCCATCGAGATTCGCTGATCCTCATGGGTGGTATCCACAAGAACCATGCCCGCAACCTGCGTAGGATAGGCGGCCGAATAGTTTCGAACAACGCCACCGCCAAAGGAATGGCCAACCAGAATCAGCGGACTCCGTTCTCCCAATTTTCCCAGCGCATCGTGAAGCTCGAGATTGAGCTGTGCGAATGTGCGCGGCTTAGGGCCCGGGTCGCTCCACGCATAACCGGCTCGATCATAGGTGCAGATTCTTGTGAACTTCTCGACCTTGGCTTGAACAAGAATCCAATCGAAGGAAAAGTCTCCCAACCCGTCTTCGACGACCACTGTAAATTTTCCTTTGCCCGTGCAGTTAACATGCAGACGATGACCGCCAAGGTCGACCAATTTGCCGGGAGGTGCAGGAGTTGTCTCGGCATGAGACGCCAACATACCGGGTATCACGGACAACAGAAAGATCATGGCGAACTTCATCGATCGTGTCCTCAAAGGGCCGTCAGAACTTGGCGAACCGACCCGAAGGAATGGTACGAAATAGACGACAGACAAGTGCCAGAATTGTGACAGATTGCGGATCAAAGGTTCGAACGCCCTTGAAAACTGCGGCAGGCGTTCAGTCGATGCTATTTCTTTGAGCCGGACAGTTTCTTCTGTGCTTCGAGAAAACGTCGCACTCGGTCGAGAGAACGGGCTTTGCCGAACACAACCATGCTCTCCAATAGCGGAGGAGACATTGTGCTGCCCGTAACGATCGCGCGTAGCAGCATAAAGTTCTCCTTGACCGCCCATTGCTTTTCTTCACCGAGCTTCTTCAACGCAGCTTCGAGCGTTTCTTTGCTCCACTCGGTTGATTCGAGCACGGTCAGTTGCTCAGCGGCAAAGGCAAGAGTCTCCTCAAGCGTCCGCTTCTTCGGAGCAAAGACCTCTGCCGATGGAAGAATGTCGTCGGCGAAGAAGAAGTGAGTTAGATTGCCAAATTCGCCCAGTGTCTCAACGCGCGTCTGTACCAGCGACGCAATCTCTCTGAGGTACGTATCGCCGAGGACTGTGGAGCGCAACGCGGCATAGAAATCTTCAGACGACATGGCGCGGATATATTCGCCGTTCAACCACTTGAGCTTCGTCAGATCAAAGACCGGGCCGCCGAGGCGGA
>Ga0206901_1014_pt1 | contig 46773 bp, 38 predicted proteins | sample Alteio_BWOrgHeat_47_FD_152936 | JGI IMG/M metagenome (GOLD analysis project Ga0206901, IMG submission 152936) | Enriched cells from forest soil in Barre Woods Harvard Forest LTER site, Petersham, Massachusetts, United States -... | ecosystem: Environmental > Terrestrial > Soil > Temperate forest >...
AAATTGAAGCAATGCGAACTGAACAGCGAGATTCTGCATTGAACGGGGATTTTGGGGTCTCGACGGAGACCGACTAAATCGGCGACTGCTCTCCAAGGTGGACGATTACGGAATTCCCGCCGCGTTAATGCTGGCAACATTATTCAAAATTCGTTGAACGAAAATTACTCGAACGTGAACGTGGCTGGCGACATCAGGCAGAAATTCGTTCAGAAGATTGTTTACCGGATCCAGTGCGTAGCCCGTAAAAATACGCGCTACTGTTGACGGACCATCCGGATGAATCCCTGGAACGTAGAGGTTATCGATCTCCGCGCTGATCGGATAAACCAATAAAGTTCCGTAATTAGGTATCGAACGGCCATCGTCGCTGCGCGAGATTGCTGTGCGAGAGATGCAGTAGATAAGGCGTTTTGTAAGCGGCGCGTGAGGCATCCGATAGTAGCGTGGGTCCTGATGCACGATGGCCGGAATCGCGAAGGCTCCGAAAAACTGCGCAGTCGCATCCTGGAGAAGGCTGACACCGACACTCTTGCCGTAACCTTTGAGGCCGGGACCGTAGGCGGTGTGCGAATCGAGTCCAATGGTGATGGCGGATATGCCAAGAATCGTGCCAACGTTTGCCGGATCGACCAGTTCATGAAGGGCAAGGTAGCCCTTCTGTTGCCAGGTCATCGGAACGACGATGTTGCTGGTAAGAAAGCGCTGGTAGGGGTATATAAGCTCTGTGCAGGGCTTGGGCACGTGATCGTAATTGTTGGGGTCTACATAAACCACCTTCATGGCACTGATCGGTCCGCAACGACGCGCCCCGTTGCCGTCTGCCTTGAAAGAAGCTTCCGCGACGGCGACGGCGTCCTCCAGTTGGGGCTGGGCCGGCTGGGGCGCATCAGGGAGCTCTGCAATTTCAGGAAGATGAGCGGGAGTCTCAGGAACTGACGATGGTCGTGTCTGCGCGGAGCCAGCTATCGCAGACAGCAAAAGTCCCGTTGTCAGCAACCGGCGCATCTGGAAGGATCCCTCTCCGCTACTCTCAATATTATGCGGAGGTTTTCTAAGGTTGGGGTTGCTTCTTCTTGATATGGAGGTCGATGAGGGCATCGACGATGAACTCGTCGACGACGAAGCCGAGCGCGGAACCGCCAACGGAACCGCCGAATGTGATCATTACCTCTTTGAATGAAGTATTGAGCGGCGGATAGTACGGAACGGTGAGGGCGGACCCGGCGAGATTACCAGCGAGAAGAGAGAAGTTGGGTGTTGTGCGGCCGCTGTCGGTGCGAGTGATAATTGTGCGAGTACCTGCGTACCAGGCCCTCTTTATGAAGGGATGGCCTCGCCCCATGACGTAATAACGCGGGTCTTCGTGAAAGAGCGGGGCGAAGAAGGAGTTGCTGATGACGCCTTCCGAGACGCCACGCAGAGCGGCTGCGCCCAATCGCTCCCCAAAAGCGCCGGAATCCGTTCCGTAGTTGGGACTGCTGTTCCATAGGTGCTCCCAACCTGCTGCAGCAAGCCAACCGGTCGCCGAGTAGAAAGATACGGAATTTGTCATCCCGCTAATGATCTTGGCGCGCACGGACATCGGTTCCGCGACTTCACCGGGATTGATGACCATATTCATATGTGTGGACCCCTTGGGACGTGTTGCGGTCGTTGACTGACCGGCACCATCCGGATCCGCGGGGTTGGGATCTGTGGGGTTGGCCTCGGGAGAATTGCCGTCTGCGGAGCTGCTCGCTACAGCGAAGACAAAGCCCGGCGCGTCGGGGAGGTCCAGCCGCGTACTTACCGTCTTGGGATCACTAGCCGAAATGACCGCGGCGGATTCTTGTGCCATTGCAAATGGCGCAAGAGGAACCAACAGCGCAAGTGTGGCGTTAAGGATGAAAAGGCCCGGTTTCGGCAGAAAGGATTCTGGCTTGCATGTGGTCAAAAGAATCACCTCGCGGAGTCACGGTTGCGCACCTGTCAGGCAAACGGCAGAGGCGAATACCTCAACGTTGTTATTTTGAACCTGGCCCTATGAGTGCATCCTACCCCTTAGGGACGCATTCAGGGAACTGCAAGTTGTACGAGTCGCCTGATAATGCTTGAGTTAATGCTGAATCTTGCTCGTTACCAGACTGGCACTCGAGGGGAATCGCCGGGTCGCCAGCGTTGACCGAGCGATTTCCACATCATCTAATCAAAGGTGGAGAGATTCGATATGCCCGAAGAAGCCAAACGACCCTGGGAACAGCAGTTGCGAGATGCCGCAACGCATCTGGAGAAGGATCTGAGGAACGTCGTGAAGTACATCAACGACGAGGTAGTTCCCGAGGTGCGGAAGAACGGTTCCGAGGCTCTTCGTGCTGCCGCCGTTGAACTGCATAAGCTGGCGCAACGGATGGACGACCACGCACGACGAACGGCCTCACCGCCGCCGAAGGATGCCCCAAGACAGTGAAGCGCGTGCGGTTTGGCTGCGCGGTTACCTTGTCAGCGTTCGCGCTGACGACGGCTGGTTGCCACCGACACACGAAGCAGGCCTATCAGCCACCCCCGCCCCCATCGACCACCACAACCGCAAACCGAACAGGTCCGGGGGTACGCCCTCCAGAGCCAAGTACACCATCGGCAACAATTCCCTCCCCTGCGCCGATCCCCAATAACTATGGAAAGCCGGTTTCAACCGAGGTTGGACTGGCGAGTTGGTATGGTCCCCCCTACGCCGGACGCAAAGGTGCCGACGGCACGGTTTACGACCAGAACGCAATGACCGCGGCGCACCTGACGCTTCCGATGGGAACCATGGTTCGCGTCACCAATCTGACGACCAATCAATCGGCCGTCGTGAGAATTACCGACCGAGGCCCGTTTGTACGTGGGCGCATCATCGACCTATCACTCGCCGCTGCAAAGGCCACCGGTGTGTATCGCGTTGGGGTCGCCAAGGTAAGAGTCGAGGCCTTTGCGCCGCCGGTTCGGGTCAATGCCGACCCGGGAGGAAGATGGTGCGTGCAGATCGGAGCTTTCGTCCATGAGTCAGATGCGGTGAAGTTGAAGGAGGATCTTCTTCGGCGATACACGACTGCCAAAGTGATCGAGTTTGCCGGACCGACAGGATTTTGGGTGCGAGTGAACCCGAAATTTCCCGACAAAAGGACCGCTGACGAGGTCGCCAGTGGGATTCATCCCAAGGATCCAACAGCGGAACCTTATCTAATTCGAACAGACTAAAGCGGCCCGATCCTCACACGATGACGCGCTTGCCTGTGCGACGTTCGAGTTCCTGAACGAATTCGGCATTCGCACAATGGTTCACCGTATGAGTAATCTTGACGCGGTTGTCGCCAAGGACACGGATAGCGCGGCCTGCCAGTACGGATTGGATGGCCATAACCTCTTTGTATTGAATGCTTTTCAAAGGCCGGAACCAGAACCGCTGCGTAATTGCGGTTGGCGTCAGGGTAATCGTGCCCGGCAACTGGACAAGCAGAAAGACGACCGCAGCAACGATGAAGAGATAGAGAAACCACGGAGTCTGAGTTTGGTGCATGGTCGAAGCAACGATGAAAAGAATCAGGGCTGGCAGGGCAATAATTCTCGTCCAAATGATGATCGGCTTAGTACCGAAGACGAGACCATCTGGACTTTGGCGCATAGAGCCTTTTGTCAGGCGGCCACCAAAGACCAGCAGGAGAAGAACAACGAGAACAACGTTGCGGAGCAGAATCGGATCGACGTGCATACTGTATGGGCCTTTACGTTTTATAACTTCAGTGGGGCGGCCTTACTTTACCGGCGGCGGATAGTACGGCAATTTCTGCTGCTCGACCGTAGCCCGTTTGACGCCAATGTCATCGAAAAGCACACTCGGCGCAATAATCGTCTGCGGAATCGGCCCAAGAGAATTGGACACATACGAGTCGTTGCCAGTCGCGACAATCCCCGAACGCAGGCTGCGGCTATCGAGTTCGTCAAAGACGGCGCCGCGAACCAGTTGCCGACTCCCGTCAGCCTTTACGCGGTAAAGAAGACGCGGGAGAAGCTCCCCTCCAAGGGTCTCGACAGCGTAGACATCTTTCCCCTGATCCTTCGCCATGCTTATCAGACGTTTATTGAGGTCGTCCTTCGAGAGCGCCTCGTCGGATTTAATAAGGATGACACCGGATCGCGAATGGGGAGGCTGTGCTGGCGCTGCACGACCGTGACCGTTCGAGGTATCGAAATCCTTGATCGGTTCGCGGCCAATGAGAAAGTTTTCGAGCTTGCCATGGGCGATAATATCGACCGACTGCGCAGGCACACCTTCATCGTCGATCGTGTAGGCCCCGAGCAATATCTTGCCATCGAACTTCGTCTCCAGGGGATTGTCTGTCACACTTATCGAGTCAGGAAGAACGCGGGATTTGTAGCTGGATGCATAGGCTCCGGTAGTACGCGCCGAAGTGCCCATCTCGGGACGGTCTGCTTCGATGTTCGGGATTAGGAGGCGCGTGAAGACGTCAGCGGCAGCATCTCCACTGAAAAGAACCGGGCCGTGGTAATCCTCGGCTGAAACAACAGGTGCATTGCGCAACTCTTCGAAACTCTTAAGATCATCGATCACGCGCCTGCGAAATGCCGCGGCACTTTCCAACTCTTTGGCCGTCGCTGCGATTGTGCCGTTATCACGGCTGAGACGCATTCCATCGGCGGCCTGGCCTCCAACACTGACGGCTCCCGAATACGCAGCATAACCCGTGCGTACAATTGTCCCTTCGGAATTGACAATATATCGATTGAGCGCGATGCCACGGATGTTGGCGACTGAGTACTGAACCTGCTCAGCGAAAGAACGAACCTCCGGAGCCGAAGCGTAGAGCCCGCTGGCTTCAACGATGCGGTGCTTCCAGTCGTCGCGATCGAGCTCGAGCTTGGCGAGGGGATTCACCTGGACGACCGGTTTGGCCTGTGCAAAGTCTGGTTGGTTTTGCGCGCTCTGAAACTGCTTCAGTGCGGCTTGTTTGGCGGAGTAAGCCCGCAGCGCATTTTTGTAAGCAACGTCAGTCGCTGTCCACAGCGCGTATTGCAACGCGAGAGGATTGTCGTCAGTCGGTGCCAGTTCGAGCGTTCCGTCGCCGCGGGAGCTGCTGCTGTCCACAGTGTAATCGCCAATGCGAACCGTCACGCGAACGATGCGCTGATGATTGTTCGCCTCCTGGGTAAGGGCACCGTAATTTGCAACTGCTTCGTAGCTGCTGATGTCATCGAGGCGATACTCAATAAAATAAGGCTTCTGCATACCTGGCAGTAGAATGCTCTTTTCGCGATCAAGTTCCTGGTGCATTGCGCGCAGGAGCGGATCATTTACTTCGGCAGCGGACCCACCGAAAGCTGAATTTGTAACCGTAAGAGTTCCGAATAGACATGCGGCGCAGAGGGTTGCGCTTAAATTTCTACGAATTGGTAACCGGTTATGAGCGAATCTCATTCTTGACCTCCCTTTCCGCCATTCGCAGCTATGCCAGGCGGTGGAAGGATTGGTGGACGCGCGGTCCCCTGCGCCTGCCGCTGAGTTTCAATTTCGCTCACCAGCATCGCTGGGGCAACCGCGCTGACAGGAATACTTCCGGACTCGGCCCCGCAGATACCATTGAAGATGTCCTGCTTATCGTTGGTGGCAAGGATGCGGTTCAGCGCGGCCTGCGGAGTACCGACAATGCTGACTCCGCGAACAAGTTCATCAGGACGGCCATCGATGTATACACGATAGACAACAAGAGGAATCACCTGAAAGGCCTGCGGCGAGCGGCGGGTCGTGACTGCGAAACCCGAAGAGATGTCTTCGAAGTAAAGTCCATAAGCCTTGCCCTGTTTCTTCGCTTCTGCCTTGAGCATCTCGCGCAGCTCGGTGTCGCTGACGGTCTTCGAAGAGGTCACAATCAGATTGCCCTGACGTCCCGTAGGCATGTGCCCAACCTCCGCGCGGCCATGGCCATTGGAAGTCGAGAAACTCGCGATCGGAAGCCGAGACATCAGAAAGGTATCGAGAACTCCATCCTTAATGAGATCAACCCGTCGGGCAGGCTGCCCTTCGTCGTCATAACTGTAGTGGCCGCTGAGAGAGACGCCATCGAAGGTAGCAAGCGTGGGATCGTCTGAGACACTGAGAAAAGTCGGCAGGATCTGTTTGCCGAGAAGCTTGGTAAAGGTCTGGCCTTCGTCGTCGCCGCGTTGCCTCTGGCCCTCAAGGCGGTGCCCGAGGACTTCATGAAAGAAGACCGCCGAAGCACGGCCGCTCAGAATTGCCGGCCCATTAAAGGGCTCCGTAACCGGAGCCTCGCGAAGAGCCTCAAGATTCTTCGCCATCGCAATGGTCTTATCGGCGAGTGTCTTCTGATCAGGAAGATGGGCTGCGTCATCCGCCTCAAAGGTCTCCGCACGGAACAGATCCATGCCGTCTGCCGCACGCGTGCGGGCAACAATCACCAGGCGAGCGACGTGGCTCGGCGTCGCTACCTTTGTTCCTTCCGAAGAAACAAAGTAATCAGTCTCGGTCGAGGCCTCAAGCGCAACGTTGTTGAAGAAAACATCCGGATACTGCTTGAAGATTCCAGACAACTCGCGGATACGATTCTCCCAGTTGCTCCGATCAACAACGAGGATTGGCGCCGACGGAAGCAAATCGGTAGCAGCCTTTTCGCTGGAGAAGTCAGCCGAACTGTCTTCTTCCTTGGCACGCACCTGTTGCTCAGTCTTCACCTTCAGATAGCCATCGAGGGCCTTGGCGTAGCCGCGATTCGTAGCAAACCACAGGCTGCGCGAGAGAGCGGCACCGTCGTCCGTCAGAGGAAGCGGCACAGTCGTGAGGGCACTGTTGCGGTGGTCGCCGTGGGTGTTGTCTTCGGCAGCCGTGCCGAGCCGGACCTGCACATCGGCAACGCGGCGACGGTTTTCGGTCGAGTTCACGATAGCTCCGAACTGGGCCGACATGGCAACACCATCAGCGTCCGAAACGGCGTAACTAAGAAAGTACGGCTTCGGCTGCTGTGTAGCGTCCGTCGCTGTGTTGCCCAGCGAACTCATTGCACGATGGAGTTCTGTCTCCATGGTGTCGATAAGGGTCGTTGTTGGGTTTGGTGCTGGATTTGGGGTGGCTGCCACCGCCAAATGGCCGACAGATGTCGCTGCCACTGCTACCAGACCGGCCAGACTGAGGCCGGTTACTGCCTTTTGTGTCTTCATGGGTACGGGAACTCGTTTCGCCTGCAAAAAAATGCGCCTGATGCCGAGTGTATCGGAAGTGCCGTGATGCGTGGTGCGCAGTACGGCTTTCGTGGCAGATGCTTCTATTTGGACGAACGAGACAATTTTAAGTTGATAGCGTCTTATCGCGTGTTGTGGCGCAGGACGCTGAACCAGACGACAAGGCCCAGGAACTGGGCAAAGAGCATCGACTCAAGAAGCCCAAAGCGATCGGGCCCCGTGGGATGGAGAGACAGAGCCACCAAGGCCGCCAGGGTGAGCAAAATACCGATCAACATCGTCCCTTGGCCATAATGAGTCGACGTAACGGACGTCGGATGTTTCGCGGGCAACCGGCTAGCCACGCGCGAGGCAAAGTCCGCCGGCACAGACACCTTCGGCTGTGCTTCGAGGGCGCGGACAATTCGCTGGTCGAGATGTTCTATCGCTTCGGGCGACAGGTCCTGCTGATTTAGCGATTCGCCGTGCATGTCGCGCTCCTCTCGTGTGTTGGACGCTGCTGAAGGCCTTCCCGTAACTTCTTTCGCCCTCGGTGCAGGTGTGTTCGTACCGTACCGATGGGCATCCCCAAGGCGTAGGCAATCTGGTCGTAGGAACGTTCCTCCTGATGATAAAGGACCAGGATGGTTCGCTCGATCTCGCTGAGACACTGCAGCTGCTCTTCTACACTCTGTGCAAACTCGGATTCTTCCATCTGCTGCTCGGCGTTGCGGTCCGGATGGGCGAGTCGATCCTCCCAGCCAGAAGTGTCGTCAGATAGCGAGACGTGGCTATTGCGATCGCGACGGCGGCGTTTCCACTCGTCCTGAGCCACATTCACCGCGATCCGATAAAGATACGTCGTAATCAAAGCCTCGCCGCGAAAGCTCGGCAGCGCACGATAGAGCCGGAGAAACACATCCTGCGCCAGATCGTCGAGATGCTCCCGACTGCCAGTAAGACGCAGCAGTGTGCGGAAGACCATCTCCTGGTGGTCGCGTACCACTTGCTCGAAGGTGAGGTCAGTGCTCAAGCCGGGTTAGACCTCAGAGTGCGCCTTAAGTTTCACTCAGACAAGTGAAACTTAAGAAAGGCCCCCCGGTCTAATGCGGGCAGAAAGGGAGGTAGCGTATGAATTTCATCTTTAGCCCATTTGTTGTACCCGTCGCAGGTTGTCTGGTCGGTATCGTAGCCATTGTCTCCGGCATCTGGCTGGACGCCCATAAACGCAGGCTTAAGTCCGAGGAGCGCATTGCAATGATCTCGCGAGGAGTGCCTCTGGCTGAGATCGAAAGGATGCTTGGCGTCGGCGGCGAGGAGAAAGTTCCGGTGAAAGATCCCTTGCGGAGCCTGGGAAATGCGCGGCGCGCAGGGATCGTCCTTGTTTCGGTTGGACTTGGCTTGATCTTATTCTTTTTAGTGCTCGAAGAGGTTCTCCATGTCCGCGAAGTCCTGGCGGGCGCTGCGGCAGGAGTGATTCCGTTGGCAATCGGCATTGGCTTCTTCATCGACTACAACCTCCAGAAGCGCGAGCTGTCGCGCTTCGGGTTAGAGGTCGGTGCCGAGCCGGGAAGCTCGCTGGAGAGCCGCCGATAGCGTTCGAGATTCCTCCCGCTTTGCTCTCTCTGTGCGAATCATGCACACTGGCGTCACTGCCTTGAAGATTCCGGGAGCTCTGGTTGATCCATTTGCGTAGTGTCGTGCTTGTGCTCGTTACCCTCTTTGCCGGAGCGATAGCACCGGCGAGGGCACAAGGCACCACAACAACCGAAGCCAAAGCCTTGCAGGAAGCCTCACAGAATCGAAGCGCCTACACGCTCCCATCGGAAAAACTGGAATCCGCCAAAGCGCTCTTCCGGGCGCGAACCACACTGCACTTTGCCAGCGAAGGATGGGGAATCCTTCAACTCCTGTTCTTGCTCGTCCTCGGAATCCCCTCACGAATTCGAAACATCGCCGAGAACCTGACGAAGAATCGCTGGACTCAATGCTTTCTCTTCGTTCTCCTCTTCCTGCTGGTGCTCACGCTCCTCGATGCCCCACTGCGAATCTATGGCCATCACGTAGCTTTGGCTTACGGCCTGTCGGTGCAGAGGCTGGGCAGCTGGATTTGGGATCAAACTAAGAGTTTTCTGCTCACGTGGCTCGTCGGATCTTTGTTGGTAATTATGCTCTTCTGGGTGATCCGCCGGTCGCCGAAGCACTGGTGGTTCTGGTTCTGGATTCCTACAATGGCTGCTGTACTCTTCGGTGTCTTCATCTCGCCGATACTCGTCGATCCGTTGTTTAACACGTTCGAACCTCTTGGGCAACGCGATCCGGCACTCGTAACGCAATTGGAAAAAGTCGTCATCCGCAGCGGAGTATCGCTCCCACCGGACCGAATGTTCTACATGCACGCCAGCCAGAAAGTTACCAGCCTGAACGCTTATGTGACTGGCTTTGGGCCATCCAAACGCCTCGTACTGTGGGACACAACAATTGCAGCAACAACTCCCGATGAACTCTCCGGAATCTTCGGCCACGAGCTAGGTCACTATGCCCTCCATCACATTTTTCGCGGCGTCCTGTTCGGTGCGGTTCTCATGTTGATCGGTTTCTATCTAGGCCAACGCGCAACGTGGTGGCTCCTCGGTCGCTTCGGAACCAGATGGCGCATCCGCTCGCAAAACGACTGGGCCTGCCTCGCAGTTCTCGTGCTGGTATTGAATGTCCTGAATTTCGTTTCAGAGCCGATCGAAAACGCCTTTAGCCGGTCGATCGAACATGCAGCGGATGTCTACGGCCAGGAGGCCATTCACGGTATCGTAAGCGACCCGCAAACAACCACCCAGCGTGGGTTCCAAAGATTAGGTGAGACTTCGCTCGACGACCCGACGCCGCATCCCTTCGTCGAGTTCTGGAGCTACAGCCATCCGTCCATCGCAGAGCGTGCAGCTTTCGCTGCTGCGTACAACCCCTGGTTGCCTGGAGAGCATCCAAGATTCTTCCAACCATGAAGATACCGCTGAGCACGACCACATCTTCCGACTGTCTCTTCTGCAAGATTGTCGATGGCACCATTCCTGCCAACCGCGTGTACGAAGACGCGCTCTCTATCGGCTTCCCCGATATCAATCCCCAAGCTCCCACCCACATCCTGATCATCCCCAAACAACATATAGGTTCAGTCGCCAAGGCCCTCGCCGAGGACACTCCGCTGATCGGGCACCTGATGGCTTCCGCAGCAGAAATCGCCCGCAAAGAAAACTTGGACAATGGTTACAGGATCGTTGTGAATACCGGAGACGAAGGCGGGCAGACCGTGCATCATTTGCATCTGCATCTGCTGGGTGGCCGGCACATGAAATGGCCTCCCGGCTAAATCGCGGGAGCAAAAATCAGACTTGCAGGAGTTTGAGCAAAAGAAAAACCCGATAAGAATCTACCGGGCCTTTCGTGAATTGAACTCGCTGGAATCACAACCAAAACTTATTACTGATTGAAGTTTGGCTCCTCTTCCTCTTCCATACCGTAGCGACGAAGAAGATTCGGCAGGTTCTGTGAGAACGCCGCGCGCGGCATAACCGTATCGCAACCAGCCTCCACAGCCTTGGCCTTCAGATCGCCCTGCAGATGCGACAGGAAGCCAACGATGGACGTGTTGCGCTTGAGCTTGGCCTTCAGCTTCGGAATCAGTGTCAGGGGCTTGGCGTTCGCATTGTTAAGATCGAACACGATCAGGCCCGGAAGTTCGTCATCTTCACCGGCTGTCAACGCGCTAATCGCTTCCTTCTCGTTCTTGACGAAGGCAACTTTCACTCCAAGTTTGCGCGCGGTCTCTTGAATCTTCGCAATGAAGAACAGATCCTCAATGAAGAAGAAGATCTTCGTAGGCGCGTTCTCAGGGATTGGAATCGGACGGCCCTGCGAGTAATCGATCGGCTGGGAGTCACTCTGATAGCTGCGGCCATGGCCGTTACGCCCATAGCCACCGGATTCGATCGTCGATGGCGGAGCATCGGCAAAGTTGCCATTCACCGCCCGATAGCTGTGGTCCATCGGCCCGACAAAGCTCCTCGGCCCACGAGACTGTTGTTTGCCGCCACCCTTACGCTTGAACCCGTTGTTGCCGGGCTGATGAGTGTCGCGGTCACGATCGCGATATCCCCCGCCGTTATTGCTGTAGCCGCCACCATTGCTTCCGCTGGCAACATTGCCGATATTGTCGGCATTCGTGCGTGAACGGTCGCGGTCGCGAAACTTCTTCTTCCAGCGCTTCCCACCGCCCCCACCATGCTGCTGGCCGGTATTGCTCTGGAAGCCCTGCTGCGGGGGGGGAACAGAAGCCTGAATCGAAGGAACCGGTCCCCCGCTCTGTTCGCCACCGGCCTGCTGACCCTGTGGAGCCTCGGCCATCGCTTTGTTCTTACGTTTGCGGCGACGGCGGCGGCTGCTCTTGGACTGACCCATCCCGTGTTGAATGTTATGAGGGGTATATTGCGCCTCCCCGTCCTGTTGGCCGGGTGACATTGTCGAACCCTGGTGGGACTCCACCTCGGGTGCATTCTGCTCTGAAGTCATGCTTCCACTTCCTATTGCATTCAATCGAATTAGCGGTTCCTACTCCCACGGCGCAAGGATCGTTCTTTCTTCATGTCATCCACGAAGATGGAACCAAACCGGTATTGCAGCGTCGGAGGAAACGGTCTCAAGTTGTACTCAAACGGACGTCTTCATTGCTATCGGCTACCACCGAACCAGTAATTTACCGGCTACGCGGAGCCCGGAACGCCCTGACAGCAGCGAACCTTATCTCTTTTTTCACCCTCTACCTGTTACGCGACAGAGTCCGATAAATCCGGTCTGCTGTTATCTCGTGTGTTCGCTGCCCAAATGTACCTAACAGGAAGCTTTCTGGCAACCCACACGGTGATCGGCACCCACAGCCGGTTCACAGGGCACTTTTTAGATTACTCGTAAAGTCTCCGGAAGGCAAGAACGATGTTCTACCACTTTCCGGTAGAGCCTTTTCCCTGATTTTCAAGCAAACCGCTCCTCAACAGCAGCGGTCCTCCATACATGAATGGCCAGCCACTGGCCTCCTGAAACTTCCTTTTGAGGGAAGTAAAACTCCGGCTGAGACACTGCACCATCGGTCGAATGCAGCTTTTATTCAAGCCAGAAGCTCGAAACACACCCACTCAGCTCTCACCAGTGTGTTTACTTCTTTGACAAGAGCAATCCAATCGCCAAAATCGATTTCCCGTTTTTCGGTCGAAACTCTCATTTCCCTTCGAACTCCGTCTAAAAAACGGAACATTCGGCCGGATTTGCTCCGTATTTTGGGAGGCAAACTAGTAAGACTCCCGATTGACCCTTGCTGTGCGGGGTCCTATAATCGGACTTGTTCCGGCAGCTCTCTCGTTTCGCTGCCGATTTGCTTGTACAGAAGTCGGGGGATCGAGGTCTATGTTAGGCGTGCTTGATAACAAGCGCGTCGATCTTGAGTAGGCAGGAACGGCTGAGAAAGCACGCGATGGTGCGCCTAAGGCCGGCTAAGTCAGATCAGTCCCCCAAGGAGTACCAAACACCGCATGAATCGCAACGTTGCCCTAGTCACCGCCTTCGCCGCGGGTATGTTGTCCGCTGCTGGAGCGGCGCAGACCACTGGTTCCACCACTCCGGCCCCTGCCACCGCTCCTGCTCCTGTCCCTGTTCAGGTCGTTCAGGCAAAGATTGCCGTCATCGAATACGAACAGGTCACCGCGGCTACGAACGAGGGCCAGCGCGCTCTGCAGGCACTGCAGAAAAAGTATGAACCTCAAAAGAACCAGCTTCAGGCCCTGCAGACCGAGATCGACTCGCTCACCAAACAGCTTCAGAGTGCTCCCGCAACCATGGGCGAGGACGAGCGCGCCTCTCGCGCAAGAACGATCGACACCAAGCAGAAGCAGTTGCAGCGCGACGGCGAAGACGCCACCAACGCTTTCAACGCCGAGATGCAGGATACCCTCGGAGCCATCGCCAAGAAGATGGGTCCCATCGTTATCAAGTACGTCCAGGACAACGGCTACACATTGCTTTTGGACAACACTGGCCAACAGGGCGGCCTCGCGGTTCTTTGGACCGCACCTGGCACCACCGATATCTCGCAGGCCATCGTGGATGCCTACAACGCTTCCTCGGGAGTTGCAGCACCTGCAGTGCCTTCCGCACCAGCGGCAAATCGTCCGCGACCCGCAGCCACTACACCGAAGCCGGCGGCAACGCCTCACCAGTAAGCACTGTACGGATTGGCTGTCTTAATTTGCCGCAATCAGGGAGTGCAGTCCCGCTCCCTGAACGCCACCGAATCGATATTGAAACGTCGAACCTCTTAACCTGAACGATCTCTCGAAGGAGTAACACAACTCAGATGAACCGCACCCTAGTTCTAGTCTCCGCCCTTAGCGCGGGATTGATGACCGTAACCGGAATGGCTCAGGCCCCCGCAGCGACCCCGCCTGCTCAGTCCGCCGCTCCCGCTCAGCCCACGGCCGAGGCCCCTGTCACGCCGCAGGCCATCCCAGCCAAGATCGCTCTCGTCGCCTTTGAGCAGGCCGTCTTCGCCACGAATGAAGGTCAGCGCGCAGTTCAGGACATCCAAACCAAATACAAGCCAAAGAAAGACCAGATCGAAGCTCTCTCGAACGAAGTCGATTCGCTCAAGAAACAGCTTCAGAGTGCGCCGGCAACCTTGTCCGACGCAGAGCGCGCCACGCGTCTCAAGACGATCGATACTAAAGAGAAGCAGCTGACCCGCGAGGCGGAAGACGCTCAGACCGCCTACAACACCGATCTGCAGGAGTCCTATGGCAAGATCGCAGGGAAGGTTTCGGCGACCTTGAAGAAGTACGTCAGCGACAACGGCTACACGCTCCTGCTCGATGTCAGCAGCCAGCAGAGCAACGTCATGTGGGCGAATCAGAGCACCGACGTGACTCAGGCTGTCGTGACCGCGTACAACACCTCATCCGGCGTAGCTGCCCCGGCTCCGGCCGCACCTGCTGCCGTGACCCGTCCGCGCCCGACTACTCCATCTACCACTCCAAAACCGCAGGCGCCCAAGCAGTAGCGCCTGAACGGCTTGCCTTTGAGCCAGGGCGAGGAAGCAGCTCACATGAGCTCTTCCTCGCCTTTCTCATTTCGGCCCGAAAAGCCAAAAAGCCTGTGGAAAAAGTTGTGGATCGCCGGTGCGAAGTCAGCGTGTATATTTATCGCTCTCTCGGCGGAGGCCGACGAGACCCCAAACGTGTAGCAACCTAACTCCATGTAAATGGAAGGGTTGACGCCGGGCGCTCCAGACTTGTATGGCAGTACACTGCTCTTCGCCAGCAAGTACAGATGTTTCAAGGGTTTCCACAGATTAGCGTTACATCCAGATTACAACCTCATGCATCAACCCCTCAGGATTCTGCGCTCGAACGTCTGATATTCACCCGCGAGTTGCTTTTTCTTGCCATATCTCGCACGGTGGGAAGCATCTTTTCTGCCACTCCTCGAACACGTCACCCTATTCCTCACCCACCTTGAGAACAGCGAGGAAAGCCTCCTGCGGAATGTCGACCTTTCCGATTCGCTTCATCCGCTTCTTGCCTTCTTTCTGCTTTTCGAGCAGCTTCCGTTTACGCGAAATATCGCCGCCATAGCATTTGGCAATGACGTTTTTGCGAATCGCCGTGACAGTCTCGCGCGCAATAATCTTCGAACCGATTGCCGCCTGGATCGCCACCTCGAACATCTGCCGCGGAATCAGTTCACGCATCTTCGCAACCAGCGCCTTGCCGCGTTCATAAGCGAAATCGCGGTGCACGATGATAGAAAGCGCATCGACTGGCTCACCTGAAACCAGGATATCCATCTTCACCATCGGCGAAATCCACGTGCCGGCAAGATGGTAGTCGAGCGACGCATACCCACGCGAGACCGACTTGAGCTTGTCGTAGAAATCCAGAACGATCTCATTGAGCGGAAGCTCATAGGTCAACATCACGCGCGTCTCGGAAACATATTCGAAGTTTTGCTGCCGTCCGCGCTTCTCTTCCACCAGCTTCAGAATTCCACCCACATACTCTTCATTCGTCAGAATCTTCGCAGTAATCACAGGCTCTTCGATCTGCTCGATCTCCGAAGGATCAGGCCAGCGCGAAGGATTATCTACCTCGACAACGCTTCCATCCGTCAACGTGATGTTGTAGCGCACACCCGGTGCCGTCGTAATCAGATCGAGCCCGTACTCCCTTTCCAGCCGTTCCTGAATGATCTCCAGATGGAGCAGCCCCAGGAATCCGCAGCGAAAACCAAAACCCAGAGCAACCGAAGACTCCGGCTCAAAGGTAAAGCTCGAGTCGTTTAGCCGCAGCTTCTCCAGCGCATCCCGGAGCATCGCGTGTTCGTGCGAATCCACCGTATACAAACCGGCGAAGACCATGCTCTTGATGTCTTCAAACCCCGGTAAAGCCTCCTTGCAAGGATTTTCAACCGAAGTAATTGTGTCGCCGACCTTGGTATCCGCAACGTTCTTGATGGTCGCGACAAAAAATCCGACTTCGCCCGCCGTGAGCTCAGTCAGCTCGACTGGCTTCGGTGTCATCACTCCCATGCTCTCCACGTCGAAGGTCTTTCCATTCGACATGACCTTGATCTTCATGCCCTTGCTTAGCTTGCCGTTGATGATGCGCGCAAGTACGATCACGCCTCTGTAAGGATCGAACCAACTATCGAAGATTAAAGCCTGCAGCGGCGCTTCAGGGTTCCCTTCCGGCGGCGGCAGCAAGGTAACAACGGCTTCGAGAATCTGATCGACATTCAGACCGGTCTTCGCACTTACAGCGATCGCATCGCTTGCAGGCAAGCCCACCGATTTCTCAATCATCTCCTTCGTGCGCTCGATATCCGCACTCGGCAGATCGATCTTGTTGATGATGGGAATAATCTCAAGTCCGTTTGAAATCGCCAGATAAGCATTCGCCAGCGTCTGCGCCTCAACGCCCTGCGACGCATCGACTACAAGAAGCGCACCCTCGCACGAAGCAAGTGAACGCGAAACCTCATAGCTGAAGTCAACGTGACCCGGTGTGTCGATCAGGTTGAGCTGGTAAGTCTCGCCATCGTGCGCCTTATAGATCATGCGAACGGTGTGCGCCTTGATCGTGATGCCGCGCTCGCGTTCAAGGTCCATAGCGTCAAGCACCTGGGCCTGCATCTCGCGCGCAGTCAGTGAGCCGGTCAGCTCGAGCAGCCGGTCGGAAAGGGTGGACTTGCCATGATCAATATGCGCGATGATCGCGAAGTTGCGAATGTGACTCGGATCCATTTTGGAGCTAGGTGGCCTCAGTATCCAGTTTAACACTGCTGCAAGGCTCACGCCGCGTACGTGCGCATCAAGCGCGAAGCAGGAAAATCCGCATCCTGCACCGTACTGGGAGTTCTCCCAGTTCCGCTGGCCCTCGCCCGCAGCTAACTTCGAGAAGAAGGTACTTCGAAACGCCTGGATCCGAGATGATTCGACTTGTTCTTGCGCTCCTTCTCGTACTGCCATCTACACCTGGGTGGCCGCAGGCCTTCGATTCACAGGCCTTCGATTCGAGAGAGCCTGACATCGCGCAATTCTCAGACACCGATGTAACCGAACTCAATATCAGAGATCGCAGTGACCTGCCGGACGCTCCCAGCGCGTTGCATCTGGAACCATCTCCCGAATGGAAGCGCAATGAATTAATCGCACCGCGATTCGACCCAAACCAGGGATTTCTTTCAATAGAAGGAAAGACCGCCTTCCATACGTGGCCGCCACCCTCTGAAGGAGTAGGCGAACCCTATCATTGGAAAGGCCTGCTACTCCAATCCTTCGCTTTCAACTCGCTTGAGAATGCAGTACGCATCATGAGCGCCAATCAGACCGACCGTCATACGCTGCTTAACAAGCCCTATTGGTCCGATTACTGGGCATCCCTCCAGCAATTCAACATGCGTCGATGGAACGACGGAGACAGCTTTCTTGTAAACTACGTCGGCCACCCACTCCAGGGAGCCGTCGCCGGATACATCGAGATCCAAAACGATCCTCGTTCGCATGGTCTCTATATTTCCCGCAATCCACGCTATTGGCGCAGCGTCTTCCGAGCCTTCCTCTGGGCAACGGTTTACTCTACGCAATCCGAGATCGGCCCCACCGGCGAGGCGGCCATCTTCAATGAAGGCGGATTTACTTATCCCATCGGCTGCCCGGGAGACAAACCAGAGTGCACTGCTACTGCGAAGTACACCAACAATACCGGATGGGTGGATTTCATCATCACCCCCACTGTCGGGATGCTTTGGATGCTCGGCGAAGACACTGCCGACAGGTTCATCTCCGATCCGCTCGTGCACCGTTATCCCTCTACCTTTGGTTACAAGATGCTAAGGGCTGGTCTCAATCCGGCTCGCTCTCTTGCGAACATGCTCCGTGGCCACTATCCGTGGTTGCGCGACGAAGAGCATCCGGAATTGGTTCAATCGATCGCCATCACCCAGATGCAGCGCACCTTCGATGAGAAACCAACCGAAGCTGGCGACCTCTACATCCACTACAACTCATATTCGCTCGGCACCAATACCTCTACCTGCACCGACTGCCGCAATCAAGTTATCGGCACCGGTATGCAACTCGGGATCTCCATTCGAAAATATCTTGACTTCGTCGCCGATATCGGCGGACATCCAAATGCCAGCCTTCTTTCGTCTCTCAACGTCGGCGGCTCGCTCCTCACTGCGAACTTCGGTATTCGCTCCGGATACTCCGGCCAACGGTTCGCTCTCAAGGTATCGCTCGCTCCGGGTTTCGCCAGTTACTCCAGAGCGCAACCACTTCCAACGGAGTCGAACCCAAACCCGGAGGTGCAACGCAACTTCAACTTCTCAGCCGTCGCTGCACTGGCCGCGGATCTCCGCTTCACACAGCACTTCGCAGTTCGCGGAACGGTTGAACAAATGCTGATCCGTTACAAGAGCACAATACGCGACCCACCGGGCATCGGAAAACCGCCTCGTCTCTCCTTCCTCTCCCACGATAACTACATCAATTCCACCAATTGGGGAGTTACTGTAGGCCCGGTCTTCCGCTTCTGAAGCTTGCTTCGAACAGCGGCAGGCTCCCATGATCTTGCTCACCACCGGCCACAATGGCGAACTTGCATTCAATCCACTCCTCGAAAGATCTTGGGACACAGCGTAGCTGCCTGGGACGGGAGGGGGTACACTCCTGGTTATATTGAGGCCAGCCGCAAGTTACAGTAATGACACACCAAACCGGCCGAGTTCTCATGGTGTACTCCGCGAACGATTGGGTGATAGCCCATTTGCCTGCCAGGCGTCTTACAATGAGCGAGGACGATGGCGCAACGACTTTTAGAGAGAACGGTGCAGCGGTGCGCACTGGTGGCTGCATGCGTGCCGCTCGTGATGCTTACCGGCTGTCCGCAACAACAAGCTGCCGCTCCGGGCAAAGCTCCCGCGCAAGTGACCGCTCCCACACTCGCAGCCGACTCGAACATCAAGGCGCAAGCCGCTGCAGCCGGAACCCAGGCTGCGGATGCGGCTAAAGCCTCAAAGATCCAACAACTGATCAACAAAGCGGAGGCCACCTATCGCAGCGGCGTCGATAACTATCGCGCCGGACATCTCGATGCAGCACGCCTCGACTTCGACTCCGCTGTCGATCTCATGCTGACCAGCGGCCTCGATCTCAAAACCGATCCCCAACTCTCCGACGAGTTCGATCGCTTGCTCAACGCAGTCAATTCGCTCGAAATGGCCGCACTGAAACAAGGAAACGGGTTCTCCCCCACACTTGAAGCCGCCCCACTCGATGCGGCGAACGAAGTCACTTTTCCTGCGAACGCCGCACTCACAGCAAAAGTTACCGCGGAACTCAAAACAACGCAGTCCGACTTCCCTCTTGTCGTCAATGACTACGTCGCCGGCTTCATCAGCTATTTCTCCAACTCCGCTGCGGGCCACGCGCATCTGCTTGCCTCGCTGGAGCGCGCAGGAAAATACAAAGAGATGATCCTGAAAAATCTTCGCGACCAGGGAGTTCCGCAGGATCTGATCTATCTCGCCGTCGCTGAGTCAGGATTTCAGCCCCAAGCGCTCAACCCACGATCGGGCGCAGGCGGCATGTGGCAGTTCATGCCCACAGGCGCGTATGGCCTCGCGCGCAACGGCTGGTTCGACGAGCGGTTCGATCCGGAAAAATCCTCCCTCGCCTACGCGAAGTATATGAAGACGCTGTACAACCAGTTCGGCGACTGGTACCTCGCGATGGCGGCCTACGATTGGGGCCCGGGCAACGTCCAGCGCGCCGTCATGCGCACCGGCTACGCAGACTTCTGGGAGCTTTATCGTCGCAACGTCCTTCCCGGCGAGACAAAAAACTATGTCCCCGGCATCATCGCCGCAATCATCATGGCCAAGAATCCCGAGCAGTACGGACTCGACAAGGTTGTCCCCGACACTCCGGTCGTATCCGACACCGTCACTGTCGACTATCCGCTCGATCTTCGCCTCGTGGCCGATGTCACCAACTCTTCGCTGCCCGAGATCGTCGCTCTCAATCCAAGTCTTCTGCGCATGACAACCCCGCGTGACATCTCCTTCGACCTGCACGTCCCCGTCGGTACGCGCGATGTCTTTGCTGAACGTATTAAGACAATTCCGGAAGATAAACGCAGTAGTTGGCGCTTTCACGTCGTCCGCCCTGGCGAGACAATGGATGGCATTGCCACCGCACTTCACACCCATGCCAGCGAAATTGCCGCAACCAATGGCATGACCCTCAGCGATGGCCTAGACGCCGGAGACGAGCTCGTAATTCCGGTCGCATCCTCTGTCGCCAACGGCCCACAGCGCTACACCGTTCGCCGCACCGACACTCTCGTTACCGTTGCCGACCGCTTCGGTGTCTCCGTCGAGCAACTGAGGCGATGGAATCACCTCTCCTCGAACGCCGTAAAGCCTGGAACCTCGATTGCTGTCGTCGAGCCGGTAAAACTCGCACCGGTAACGCACACACGCAGCAAATCGGCGAAGGGAAAGAGTAACTCCCACACCACGGCTCATACGGCTGCAGCTCATTCTCGGCAACCATCCACTTCAAAGCCGAGCGTCACTTCCACTTCGACGATCGCAAAGAAAAATCCAACGTCAAAAAATCAGACCGTCATTTCCAAAACGACCGAAAAAGCTGTCCGAAAAACTACCCCGTGAAAAAGATTGCTTGCCTTCGGTGGCGCTTGGATGCATCCTGTTGCTAGAATCCCGAAGCGGGGACGTTAAGATAGTTTTTCTGCATCACACTCGCAAGAGAAATTTGGAGTGGTGAGTAGTAAAAGTAATGAGGGGATAATGACGATGAAGTTCGAAGATGAATACATCAAGATTTACGCAGCCTCAGCAGATGACGATCACTTCGGCGATGATGACGACGATCTGCACAACCGCTTTGAAGACGAAGAAGAAGAGGTCACGATGACCTCGGACGACGACGAGGAACTTGAACTGGACGACGACGGAACGATCCGTGAAACGCATGCTGAAGAGGCAACCATCTTCGCGTTGCCTCCGTCACCGGCAACAAGCTACCAACCCCCAACCAAACCCTCAGAACTTCCAGTCCAAAGTTCAGTCTCAGCTCCTGCAAAGCCAAAGGCTTCCAAAAAAGCGCCTCCGAAAAACAAACCCGTAAAGGCTGTTTCGAAGAACGCGGCTCCAAAGAAGGCTGCCAAGAAAGTTCCAGCAAAGAAAGCTGCGAAGAAAGCCGCTCCACAAAAAGCCGCCAAGAAAGTTACGAAATCGAAATCTGCCGCGAAGAAGTCCAGTGCTCAACGCGGCGGTAAGGTCACTCCTAAAAAGGTGGCCGGTAACAAGAGCACTAAATTAAGGAAGAGAGGTATTACCTTGGCAACTAAAAAAGCTGCAAAGAAAGCCGTGAAGAAGGCGATCGCAAAGAGGGTCGTCAAGAAGGCCATTAAGAGAGCGGTTGTTAAGAAAGCCGTTAAGAAGGCCGTCAAGCGGGCAATCTTGAAGAAGGCCATTAAAAAAGCAGTCGCTAAAAGGACTGCCTAACAGAATTAAACCTCCTCAGGCAAGCAAATAGGCCCGGAGTTCTCATTGAGAATCCGGGCCTTTTTGCGTCTCTTACTCTGACTACTTCTTGTTCTCTTCGAGTGCGGCCAGGACTTCGGTGCTGTGAACGTTGGGATCCACCTTCTCCCACACCTTGACGATCTTGCCCTGGGGCGAGATCAGGAATGTGTCGCGAGCCGCAAACTTCATCTCTCCTCGCGCCATCACCGGCACGCCATAGGCATCGACAACCTTGTGATCGGGATCAGCAAGAAGTTTGAAGCTGAACGTATCCTTCGCGCACCATGCCTTGTGATTCTCGACAGTATCGAGGCTAACGCCAAGGACAACAGCATTCAGCGCATCGTACTTCGCCATGTCACGCTGAAAATTGTGCGCCTCGATGGTGCAACCCTGGGTCTGATCCTTCGGATAAAAATAAAGAACCACCCACTTCCCCTTGAAGTCGCTGAGGCTGATGGGCTTGTCTTCCTGTGAGGGCAGAGTGAAGCTGGGCGCCGTGGCCCCCACCTGTGCCGTGTCTGCCGGAGCTGCCGCACCGGCCTTCATACCGTAGCCGCAAGCTGCTATCACTGCAAATATTGCTGCGATCCAAACTGCTTTACGCATGTGATTCCCCTTTATTGAAACCTTCTTGAGTAGACGACTGGCGGCCGTAAGAGACGCAGGCCCGAGTATGCCGCGAAGCAATTTTACGCCCCAGACATCAGTCTTTTCACCACGTTGACAATATCTTTACATCGCGACGATCGCGATTCCCGCTTCATCCGCAGCCGCGACAATCGCCGCAGGATCAAACAGCAGTGTTCTCCCAGCCTCCACCGCAAGACAAGTCGCACCCGCCGATTGCATCGCCTGGATCGTCCTAACGCCAATCACCGGGACGTCGAACCGCATGTCTTGATTAGGTTTGGCTACTTTCACCACCGTTATTGACCGACGCAGAGTACTCGGCGCCTGCCCCGCTCCCGCCTCAAAATCAAGAGTCCGAAAAAGCTCCCCTGCCCTGGCAATCGTTGCGTCCGTGCCTTCCATCGCCTCCACGGCTACGCATGCCTGTGCCGCAATCACCACAGTCTGCCCAAGATCGTACCCGGCAATCGCCTGCGCCACCGTGCGCCCATACGCAACATCCTTCTCTTCTTCGGTATCGGGAGCACGCTGCGTAAGAACCCCGCTCTTCGCCAGCAACGGTTCAAGATACTGTGTCGATGAAATCAACTCAATCCCCTCATCGCCGAGTACCTTCGCCACCGCCCCAAGCAGCATATCGGTCGAGCGGGTCCGCAGACTCAGCAGCAGTTTCGCCAACCGCCAGTCCGGCCGGATACTCGAAAAGATCTGCTTATGCTTTACCTGCCCGGCCATCACTGCTTGCGTCACGCCCTCAGCCTGAAAGGTCTCAATCAGCTTTGACAACTCGCCGAGCGACATCCAGTGAACATGAATCTCCGGATCGGCCGCGGCGCGGCTGTCGATCTCTAGATCCGTTTCTTCCTTAATCGCAGCGACGACCACTTGGAGGCCGTGCGCACGCGCAGCATCCAGTAGAAGGAACGGAAAGCGCCCGTTGCCGGCAATTAGACCAAGTTTCGACACTTTGATTAATCTAGCGCAAGCAGTACAAAACTACTTCTCGCTGCTCGGAGGAGTAATCCCCTTCAGCCGCAGATAGAGCGCCAGCGTCGCGTACTGCTCTGTATCATGCTGCGAGACTCCCCACGCCAGCCCGATACGCGACCGCTTCCCGCGCCCCAGGTCGAGCATGTCCAGAAGATTCGCATCGGTCAGGGAGGCGAACGCCTTATCGCATTCGGCAAACGAAGCATTCAGCGCGGCAACGATCGTCGCCTTATCCGCCGCGTCGTCCGGGGTCTTCGGCAGACTCTCAGGAGCCGTATGGTTCAGCGCACCGCAGCTTCGTACCTGGGCCTCAGTGATATGGTTCAACACCCGCGCATAGGTTCGGATATCCGGCTCAGGCTTATAGCTGTAGTCCGCCGCGGGCATCTTGTCCGCTGACTTCAAAATATTCCCTTTGGCAGCCGCATAGCTCCGCTGCACTTCGCCCGCCGGCCCGCTCGGACCTGCTGGAGCCTGCGCCATAGGCATCGACATCTGTCCAAAAGCCCCTGCCGAAAACATCAATCCCGCCATCGCACACGTCAAGCCAATCTTCCGCATCATCGTCACCTCGAACGTTGCAACCAGCCTACCCTCCCGCTGCCCAACCGACAAGCCATTCCTTTCGTTCCCCCACCGTCTTCGAGTCCTTGACCGCCGACTGGGGCTCAGCTACATTCCTTGCACCGGCCAAAATCATCCGCGGGGTGTACCTATGCGGCGAATCCTCGTCATTCACAGCACCTCCGACCCTGGTGTCGAGGATCGCATCGCGAGAATGGCCGCTAAGCCTGAACTTGCCGCCTACCAGTTTCAGCACATCTACTTCTTCCTCCCTGAATACGCGCGGGAAGCAGAGCGGGACATGCGAGCCAGGCCCGGCGAATTTCTCGAGGAGAATCAAGCAAGCATTCGTCAGCGCATCACGCGGCAGATCGAAGTCACAGAGCCTGAGATGATCGTCGTGCACAACGGCATAGCCTTTACGATGGCTCCCATGGCCGTTCTCAACATCATCGCCGAACTCAAGGAACGGTTCCCCCAAATGAAGTTCGCCATGCAGGACGGCCCGGCTCTGGCAGAGACGCTCTTCGCCAATCAAATTCAGCAAATCTTCGACCTCAGCCCGGAGACACAGGGGATCGTTAAGTCCATGTTCTAACCTCAAGCGCGAGGTGAAAGATGACTCTTCTTAGAGAGATCACACAAATCATGCTCGCCGCTGTCGGCAGCTCCGGCATCATCCTCCTCGCCGGACAATTTATTCTCGACAAGTTCGTCGACAAGCGCATCAAGTTCCACTTCGATCAGCGGCTCGAAGCCACCAAAGCCGCCTACGCAGAAAAGCTCGCCGAACTCAACGCAGATCTCAAGATAAAGACCGACGCAAAGCTTACCGAAGAACAGGGGCGCTACTCCGGCAGCCTTGAGTGCCTGAAAGCCGACCTTCTCAAAGACATCGAAGGCATTCGCAGTTCCTACATCATTCAACAAGAGATCAAAAAGGCCGAACTCGCAGTAGAGACTCAGGAGAGTATTGAAATCTTCAAAATCCGTCGAGACAAATATCCTCCAGTCGTCGAACTCATCTATCGGATTCGCAATAACGCACGCGACAACGTGAAGAACTCCGTTGTTTCAACCGAGGAACTCAAAGGTCTCATCAAGCAGCTTGAGGAAAAGTTGTTCCAGCTAAGACCGTATCTCGGTCGCGATGAGCTTCATTTCAAAGTCCATGAATTCAAAAACATCGCTCTCGCCCTGTCTAACCGCCTCTCGGATCGTACCAATCTTTTTAAACAGAACCAGGCGACCGAGGCCGAAGAAGCGGGCACTGTCGCGGAAAAGCTTTATCAGGAACTGGACAGGCAGCACTTACAGATCTCAGAAGGCTTTGAAGCTCTTATCGCCGCCCGCCCTCACGCTATGCCGTGAAGTGCTTCGTGTTGCAGTTTTTATCTTCCGCTTGAATTCTCAGTCCAGTAACTCGTCCTCGCCGAAACAATCATCTCCGGATGACGAGGCAGCGAAACTTTAATCGTATGAACCCCGGGCTCATCCGAAGTCGGAGAGAAGCTAAGAAAATAAGTATTTCTGAGTCGGCTCCCTATTGCATCCACCGCCGCCTCCAACTCGCCACGCCCGTCAAAACGAATCGAATCCCCGCCCGAAAGCTGAGCCACCTCTGCCGAAAGATCCTTCCGCATCGCGCCGATGATGAGCCGAAGTGGCGCATCGAGATTAAAATATCCCTGGGTAGGATAAGCCGGATCGTTTACGGGCTGGATGGGGCTATCGGAATGAACCACCTGGATCGGCGGATTCAATTGTGGCGAGTCCTTGAACGCCTGTTTCACCGCAGTCTTCTCCGCGGAAAAAGTAACGCTGTAGACCACTGCATTCGACTCGCCTAAATCCCGCACAACCTCCGGCAGTGTTGTCTTGCTGCCGTTATCGTGTTCCTGACTGATCAACAAAATAGCGCGCCGGTTGCCCACGGGCTCCTTCTTCAGCAGTTCCAGGGCATACGCAATCCCATCGAAGATCGCGACACCGTTGTCCCCCGCAACGGGCTTGTTGATTGCGTCGCTCCACTGCGAAATGTCCGACGCAAACGGCGATACGCCCACGACTCGACTGTCAAAATTTGCGATCGCAACTCTATTTGGGGATCCGCCAAGAACGGAATCCAGCATCGTCTCAAGCTTCACGTAACTTGGAAACTGTCCGCGAGCCGCGCCACCCGTCTGAATCAAGACCACCAGCGACAGAGGCCTTTTCGCCTCTTCCTCAAGAATCACCTTCTGTGGAATACCGTTGTCGGTCACCACAAAATCCGAAGCCGTCAGCGAATACACCATTCCTTTATCCGCGGTCTGCACAAGGGTCGGCACCACGACCAGTGTAGTTGTCGTATGCAGCGTCGTCTGCGCCATCGTCGTACCCGCGCAAGCTACAGCAACCAATACCACGGACTGAAACCCAAGACCTTTCACAAGACCCTTCATTTGATTTCAAAGATTAGACGAACCATCTCCGCTACGGCAGCGACCAAAATTATCTTGACCCTCAATTAAAGTCAATGCAGACTGTCGCCAAACCACTCTTCACCGCCACATCAGGGAAACGAGGCTCTTCTTGAAATTCCGTCCGCCACACACGCCGATCGTTCTCCTGGCCGTTCTTGTAATTCTATTTCCAAAACCTGCCCTAGGCGCGTCAATTACCGGCTGCCCCGTCTCCACGCCTCCTTCGGTAACCCTCCAGAACGAGAGCGATCATCAGACCTATGACCTTCTCGGCGATCCTGCGACAATCAAGATCAATCAGCGCGCTAAATTCTCCGGCAAGAAAAGAAAAGACGCCACGGGCAAGCGATATTTCGTCGTCGGAAAACTCGAAAAGAATTACGGCCCCTGCAAAATCTCCCCAACCACTCCCTGATTCGACAGGTGTTCAAAACTTACGGGCATTCGACCTGCATCAGCACGGACACAGCGTCATGCCTGAAATCCCGCGATGAACTATCCTGTTAAAGACAATCCCACGACGCCAAAACAAGCCTCGTAACCAGCCCTCGAAACAAGGAATCAGCACCCAATGCCATTGAACTGCGGAATCGTTGGCCTCCCCAACGTCGGAAAATCCACGATCTTCAACGCCCTCACCTCGGCCAAAGCGCAAGCCGCTAACTATCCCTTCTGCACCATCGACCCCAACACAGGCGTCGTCACCGTCCCTGACGAGCGTCTCGCCAAAATCGCGGACCTCATCAAGCCCAATTCCCTCGTCCCCACCACCATGGAGTTTATCGACATCGCCGGCCTCGTCGAAGGCGCAAGCAAAGGCGAAGGCCTTGGTAACCAGTTCCTCGGCCACATCCGTGCCACCGACGCAATCGCCCACGTCGTCCGTTGCTTCGATGACCCCGAAGTCGTCCATGTCGCCGGAGGGGTCAACCCGCTCCACGACATCGACATCATCAACACCGAGCTCCTCCTCGCCGACCTCGACACCGTCGATAAGCGTCACGCCAAAGTTGAAAAACTAAACAAGCCCGCCAACGCCGACCACAAGATCAAGGCTGAGTTCGCCGTGCTCTCCAAGCTCAAAGCCGCCCTCGAAGCTGGCAAGCCTGCCCGCACTGTCGATCTCACCGACGAAGAGAAGCCCTATACCCGCGACCTCTTTCTCATCACAGCCAAACCGCAGCTCTATGTCGCCAACGTTGACGAGTCAGGCCTCATCACAGGCAACGCCTACACCGAAGCCGTTGAAAAACGCGCCGCCGAAGAACGTTCGCAGGTCGTCCGCATCTCCGGCGCACTCGAATCCGAAATCGCCCAGCTCGAACCCGCCGAACGCACCGAATTCCTCGAATCCGTTGGCCTCGAAGAGCCCGGCCTCAACCGCCTTATTCACTCCGCCTATGCGCTGCTCGATCTCATCACCTACTTCACAGCGGGCGTGCAGGAAGTCCGAGCCTGGACCATCAAACGCGGAACCAAAGCCCCCGGAGCCGCAGGCGTCATCCACTCCGACTTCGAAAAAGGTTTCATCAAGGCCGACTGCTACGCCTCGGACGACCTCTTCAAGTACGGCAGCGAACAGGCTGTCAAAGAAAAAGGCCTACTCCGCTCTGAAGGCAAAGATTACGTCGTCAAAGACGGCGACATTCTCTTTTTCAAATTCAACGTCTAGCCAACCTTTGCACTTTTCACCTGCGAAGGATGGGCCGGGATTCGGCCCATCCTTCGACGCGCTTGCTGAGTCTGCATTAGACTTACCGCAACCATGCGAATCGAACTTTCAGGTATTCCCTGCTGCCTACGCACGACTGTCGTCAGCGCCGTATTGCTTCTGAGCTCCTTTGGCCTCTCCGCGCAAAACGTGCCCTCGCAAGCATTCACAGACACGCTTCACGCCAACTTCGACAAGAACGAATTCGCAACCAAGCCTGCCCCGGCCATGCGATGGCTCGACAATGGAGACCGCTACACCGTCCTGGAGCCCTCTGCCGCCGGAGCTACTGAGCTCATTGCCTACGAAATCGCCACTGGCAAACGAACCGTCCTCGTCTCCGCCGCACAACTCACGCCTGCGGGCGCCGACAAACCGCTCCCCATCGACGACTATCACTGGTCCTCCGACGGTAAATCCCTCCTCATCTTCACGAACGCGCAGCGGGTCTGGCGCCAGCGCACTCGCGGAGACTACTGGGCGCTCTCCCTCGCAGACAGCAAGCTCACCAAACTCGGGGGCGATGGCCCGGCGGCAACCATGATGTTCGCCAAGTTCTCTCCTGACACGAAATCCGTAGCCTACGTCCGGACCAACAACATCTACGTGCAGAATCTCGCCTCAAAGAAAATCACTCAACTCACCACCGACGGATCCTTCGACATCATCAACGGCACTACCGATTGGGTCACGGAAGAAGAACTCTCCCTCCGCGACGCCTTCCGCTGGAGTCCTGACTCCCGCAGCATCGCCTACTGGCAATTCGACCAATCCGGCGTAGGCGAGTTCTCCCTGATCAACGACACCCGCGAGCAATACCCTGCTGTCTTCCGCTACAAATATCCGCAGCCAGGAGGCACCAACGCCTCCGTCCGCGCCGGCATCATCTCCGCCAACGGCGGCGCCACCGCATGGATCAAACTTCCTGGCGATCCTCGCAACCACTACATTCCGCGCCTCGATTGGGTCGACTCAGACCAGATCGCGCTCCAATATCTCAACCGCCTTCAGAACACTAACCAGCTCTACCTCTCCGACGCCCGCACCGGGGAAGCGCACAAACTCTTCGAAGATCAGGATGCCGCATGGGTCGACATCATGAACAACTTCGAATGGATTGACGACAAAAACTCCGGCCCGCGTCAGTCCCTCCTCTGGATCAGCGAGCGCGACGGCTGGCGTCATGCGTATCTCGTCTCGCGCAAGACAGGCGAGGCCCATCTCATCACTAACTTCCCTGGCGACATCATCACTCCCCTCTCCATCGACGAGGCAAACGGCTTCTTTTATTTCCTTGCATCCCCCGACGACCCTATCCGCGCCTACCTCTACCGTTCCCCGCTTGACGGCTCGAAAGCCCCCGAACGTATTACGCCTGCCAACCAGACTGGCCGTCACTCCTATAACATCGCTCCCAACGCAAACTGGGCTCTCCACACGTACTCAAGCACAACGCACCCTCCCAGTTATGAACTCGTTCAAATCCCCAACAACAAAGTCGTTCATGTCCTCCAAAGCAACGACTCCCTCGTCGCAAAAGAAAGCTCAATCAACTCACAACCAGTAGAATTTCTCGAAACTCCCGTCAGTGGCGGCATCAAGCTCAGTACGTTCATGATTAAGCCGCCCAACTTCGATCCCGCGAAAAAATATCCTGTCCTCGTCAACGTCTACAGCGAGCCGGCCGCAACCACCGTACAGGACCGCTGGGGATTCGTCCTCGAAAAAGCCATCGCCCGCGAAGGCTACATCGTCGTCAGCTGCGACAATCAGGGCACTCCCGCGCCGCGCGGACGCGAATGGCGCAAAGTCGTCTATGGCGCCATCGGTGTTCTCTCGTCCAAGCAACAGGCTGAAGCAGTTCAGGAGTTTGCACGCCAGCACACCTTCGTCGACGCCAACCGCGTCGGAATTTGGGGCCACAGCGGCGGCGGATCAGCCACTCTCAACGCGATGTTCCGCTATCCCAACATCTACAAAGCCGGAGTCGCTCTCGCGCCCGTCGCCGATGAAAAACTCTACGACTCCATCTATCAGGAAAAGTACATGGGCCTGCCCACGGAGAACGCCAAGGGCTACCACGACGGCTCACCCATCACCTTCGCCGAAGGCCTGCAGGGTCATCTCCTCATCATGCATGGCTCCGGAGACGATAACGTCCACTTCCAGGGAACCGAGCGCCTCGTCAATCGCCTCATCGAACTCGGCAAGCCCTTCGATTTCATGGACTACCCCAACCGCACCCATGGCATCAGTGAAGGCACAGGTACTCTCGTTCACCGCTATAGCCTCATGATGCGCTTCTTCGAAACCTACATCCCTCCAGGTCCAAAATAAGTTACATGTTTTTTGCAAATAGAAAACGCCGCAACTCCAATTCCGGACATATGCGGCGTTTTCTTTTTTAAAACCGCTAGTGAGACTGCGCTGCGCCTCTCAAATCCTGGAGCTTTTGTGGTTGAGAGACAGAATCACCGTGATATGACCGCAATACGTAATTACCGCAGTTACATTTATCTACCAGCTTGAGATCAACGTTCTTTCCAATCCCATCGAGATTGGCATAGTGCCACACCTCCATCGGCATCTTGCTCTCGCCGTCGCCGGCCGGATGCGAATCCAGAGAATCCGGCCTTCCATACGCAATATAAAGATGCCCGCGCACACTTTTCCAACCAGCCTCCTGCGTCGTTCCAAAGTGCTGATTGGAATATGCAACCCGTCTGTAGTGCTCCGATCTGTAACTGTTTGGCGCAGCACCCGGCTCGTCGCGATGCAACCAGAACTGCTTAATGAACTGGTCGCGTTCTTCGTCGTTGGCCAGATTCAGGTAAGCATGACTTTCCTCCGGAGTGATAATCCAAACGACATCCTGATCGAGCCAGTCCCGATAGGCCGGCGAAATATTCACATTTGGCGTGCTCTGCGCATCCTGTTTTGATGTATCGCGCCCCGTCTCCGCACGTGCACCCGTTGCAATCCACAATCCCCCGGCCACTACGACAGCCGCCAGTACCGCGAGCGATGCGATACGCGAAACTGCGGGATCCTCTTCATAGCGAAGCAAGCGTTTGATTCGCATTGTCAAAACTCCTCCGTTTGCGCCGAGCGCAGTGATATGGACCGAGGAACGTCTCTCTTCAAGCAACGACAAAGCTTTTGCATAATCCAGCGTATTCCCGCCAACCTTTACCGCGAGATCATCGCAGCAATACTCACGCTCTCTGCGAAGCTGTTTCGAAACCCACCAGACGGCGGGATGATAAAACAACAGTGCTTCCACCAGTGCCTGCAGCACGCTGACCAGGTAGTCGTGGCGCCGAATATGGGCAAGCTCGTGGGCGAGAATCGCCTCAATCTGGCCCGTCGACAATCCTGTAAGACACCCCATAGGAATCAGCACCACTGGACGCCACCATCCTGCAACCATCGGTGTTTGCGCCACAGCAGAGCCGATCAGCTTCACCGGCCGCGTAATGGCAAGCTTCTCGCACAACCTCCGAAACTGTGCCTGTAGGTCTTCCGGCAACGACAGTATCGCCTTCGATCTCAGCCTCGCCGTTGCAATCAGACCTACATTTAAACGAAGAATGAACAGCACGACGCCTGCCAGCCAGAGGGCGAGGATCCATGGCATCGCCTGGTCCACCATGCGCGCCACGTGATCCATCCACGGCTCCATCGATCCGCCCGGTTCACTCGGCAAGCCAAACGAAGGAATCCAACTTGCCGTAGTGTGTCCCTCCGCACTTTCAAGACTTGCGCTTCTCATTACGATCCGTGCAAATGTCATCGAAGGCAACAACAGCATCAGGACCAGCGCACAACATGCGGCGCCGTAACGCAACTGCGGACGCCTTCCCGCCAACAGCGTAAGCGCACACCACAACAACAACGCGACAACGACTCCCTGCCAGCAAAAATGCACGAGAGTCCAGCCTAGTGAGTGAATCAAAATTGCAGTTTCATGCGAAGCGAACACATTCATCGCGAACCTCGCTCATACCGGTCAAGCATCTCGCGAATCTCTGCAAGATCCGCTGCGGAAACCCTTTTCGCTGAGAGCGCGCCAAGCACCATGTTCTTCGCCGACCCATTAAACGCGCGCTGTAACAGGTTGCCAGCCAGCTGTTGCTGCGTCTTCTCCCGCGGCAGACGAGCAGAGTAGACATGAGATCGAAACCGCTCGCTTCGTTCCAGCAACCCCTTCTCCGTCATCACCTGCATCTGCTTCAGAACCGTCGTATAACCTGTATTCTTGCCGCTCAATGCGCTGTGCACCTCGCGAACAGTTGCAGGACCTGAAGCCCAGAGAATATTCAGAATCTCTAGCTCCGCCTCCGTCGGAATCGGTGCTACCGGAATATCTCGTGTCTTTCGCATGAGCTGTACAATAGTACGACATTTGTCGTATGTCAACGATTTTTATCGTAGATTGACGACTCTCACATAACTTATTGAAGCCGCACACTCTTGTTCCTTCGTCAGCACTGTCATTTGCGCCGCAATGCACTTCCGTGAAACACTTCCTCGCTATCGGCCACTATTCCCTAAGAGTAGAAGCGTTTGAGATTGGGCAAAAATCCTCCTTCACTCAATTCCTAAGGAGATCTCCATGTCCCCAGCAGTTGAAACACCTCCTCAATCCACCTTCGACGAAAAAGCCTTCCTCGCGAAATTTCCCTACAAGCTACAACCAACAAACCTCAAAGGTGTTTACCTTACCCCGGCTCCTCCAGATGGTTTCGATCCACAGACCGCCAGCCAGACGGAACACAGCAAGCTCGGCCTCCTCTGGCGCAAGCCCGATTCCAGCGAACCCAGACTCAAGGCAGCATGGGACAAGTTCTTCTCCCGCAAATGGCTAGCAAAAGACCGCATCGTTCCCGAGATGCATCCGCAGATCGGCCGAACCCACAATCTCAAGGTTCTCCCGAAAAAAGTCTCTGACACCAGTTACCTTGGCAGCGTCTGGGCCGGAGCCGGCACCAAGACTGGAAGCTGGACTACGGTGGTAGGCTACTGGACGATTCCGACAGTCTCCAAACCAACGGAACCGCAGGGAACTGAAGGTGGATGGAACTCATCTTCATGGCTCGGTCTCGACGGCTTCTTCGTCTCGAACGACGTCGTGCAAGCTGGCATCCAGCAGCATGTCAGCGCATCGGGAGTCGCCACCTACGTAGCCTGGTACGAGTGGTTCGCCCCGCAGGTTCCTGGTTCGCCTCCGTACATCTTCCAGACCAACATCGCCAATTTCCCCGTCAGCCCAGGGCAGCAGGTTTACTGCTCCGTTCAATACGTGAATAACAAAACCGCCGCAACCATCTCTTTCGCCAATGAAGCAAGTGGCCAGCACTTCTCTATCACGCTTGCTCCTCCACCCGGGGCAAGCTTCAATGGAAGCTCGGTCGAATGGATCATGGAAGCGCCGGATGGCGGCGAGCCTCACTCGTCTCTGCCGAAGTTCACGCCTGTCACCTTCACTTCGGCCATCGCCTGTGGCAACAACAACACCACAGCCAACCCGCAGACAGGCGACATCATGAACATCGAAACCTCTAGTGGCAAGGTCCTTACCTCAACCACCGTTGGAAACGACACCACGACCATCAGCTTCATCGGCTAGGCTCGCACAACAAAAAAACAAGGTGCAGGATCCTCCCTGCACCTTGCAATAAAAGCTCGCGTACCATGAAGCGCATGAGCTTTCCGTCCCTCACGCGTCGCGAATTCCTTCAATCAACCACGGTCGCAGGCGCAGCCGCTGCATTCTCTCCATTTGCCGCAAGTTCTCTCTGGTCACAATCGACATCCACGCCCGTTAACGTCCCTGCATGGGCTTCAGAACCGATGCGCTGGGGGCAGCTCACCTTCGTCGAGGATGATCCCGCACACTACGATCTTTCCTTCTGGCTCGACTACTTTAAGCGCACACGCTCCGATGCAGTCTGTTTGAGTGGTGGAGGTTGTGTCGCCTACTATCCCACACAAATTCCGTTTCACCATCGCAGCGCTTGGCTCAACGACCGTGACGTTCTTGGCGAGCTAGTCACCGGTTGTCGCAAACTCAACATGTCCGTGCTCATCCGCACCGACCCGCACGCCACCTACGACGATGCCAAGGCCGCACACCCCGATTGGATCGCCGTCGATGCCAGCGGCAATCCACGCCGCCACTGGTCTTCACCCGAGATGTGGGTCAGCTGTGCCCTCGGTCCCTACAACTTCGAGTTCATGACCGCAGTTCACAAAGAGATCATGGCGCGCTATCGCCCCGACGGTCTCTTCTTCAACCGCTGGGACGGCTCAGGTGACTGCTACTGCATTCACTGCACAGAAAATTTCAAAGCTGCCACTGGCCTCGATCTACCCCGCACCGCCAATCCCCAGGATCCGGCGCGCAAAGCCTACATCGCATGGCGTTCTCAACGTCTTATCAGCGTTCTCGATGTTTGGAACAAAGAGATCCGCGCCATCAATCCTGAAGCCAGTTCGATCCCCAACAACGGAAGCGGCGCACACAACCCACTCGACACCATTGCCATCAGTGAGCGCACTCCCATGCTCGTCGCCGACCGCCAGGCTCGCCGCGGACTCCAGCCGCCCTGGCTCATGGGCAAAACCGCAAAGGAGTATCGCGCCACCATGGGCAACAAACCTGTTATAGGTCTCTTCGGCGTCGGCCTCGAAGAACCCTACCGTTGGAAAGACAGCGTCAACAGCAACGCTGAGATTCGGATCTGGGCCCTCGATGCCATTGCCAATGGAATGCGTCCCTGGTTTAGCAAATTCTCCGCCACCCTTCACGACGAGCGCTGGCTCAAGGGGGTCGAAGAGATCTATCTCTGGACCGAAAAGAATCAGTACTACCTCACGCACCGGCAACCGCTCGCTCGTGTCGGCCTCGTCTACTCGCAGCAGACGGCGCTGTACTACGGCGGAGACCATACTCAGGCCAAAGTCGAAGATCACGCACTCGGCTGGTATCAGGCTCTTATCGAATCACGCATTCCCTTCGAGATGGTGCACGACCGCAATCTGGACGCTGCGCATCTGGCCCCTTACAAAACGCTTATCCTCCCCAACATCGCCGCGCTCAGCGATGCGCAATGCGACCAGCTCCGCGCCTATGTAAAAGACGGAGGCAGCCTCATCGCCACTCACGAAACCAGCCTCTACGATGAATTCGGCGTACCGCGGAAAAACTTCGCACTCGCTGATCTCTTCGGCGTCGACTTCACTACCCACCCCCCAAGCCCGATGCTTAACTCCTACCTTCGTCTCGCGCATGAGGCTCTCCCGCATCACATCATCTTCACTGGTCTCGAAGACGCACCTCGAATCATCAACGGCGTCTCCCGTCTCGAAGTCACTCCGCGTGAGCGGTTCCCGGAGACTCCGATCACCCTTATCCCGAGCTATCCCGATCTGCCCATGGAGAAGGTCTACCCGCGTCAACCCAAAACCGAGATTTCCTGCCTGTATCTCCGTCAGCTTCACGGGCGCGTGGCTTACATTCCCTTCGACATCGACCGCACCTTCTGGGAGGTCCTCTCACCCGACCATCTGAAGCTTCTCCGCAATGTCATCGCATGGGCAAGCGACGAGCCTCAGTCGATTGAAGTCATTGGCCCCGGCCTGCTCGATACGACGGTCTGGCGAAATCCCAGTTCTATCACCGTTCACCTCGTCAACCTCACCAATCCCATGGCGATGAAGGGCCCGTACCGCGATTTCTTTCCGGTCGGCGCACAAACCATCAAGCTGCGGCTACCCGGGAACGCCCGGATAAGACAAGCCAAGCTGCTCGTCGCGGAAAAAATCGTCGAGGTCACCCACAAAGGAGACACCGTAACCCTTACCGTACCGACGGTCCTCGACCATGAGGTTGTTGCGATCGACATCTAAACCGAAGCGTCGCGAACGGAAGCCGGACAGCTTCCTATGTCGCTACTCCTTCGCCTTCAGCGAGCTCTCATTTTCCTGAATGAACGTCTCAATCTCTGCCGCCATCCCGAGAATCCTGCGCCACTGTTCCTTATACAGCGTCACCGGGAACCGTCCCACTCCATACAGTGACACGCCACCCTTTTCGCTCACCTTCAACGTCAGGCCTCGCGCAGGTTTATTCTTCAACTTATCGTTCTCAGCACGTAGCCGTTCAATCTCTGCTCTCAGATCCTCATCCGACATAAAAGTATCTTCTCTCCTCTATGTCAGAGTACGACAAGACGCAGAAACTCACACTCTCTTCAAAGAAACGAGATTGTCCGCTCGACTTATCTCGGAGCGGCTACCGGCCCACGCGCTCCTGCGCCACCAGCCGCACTCGGCGCTGGAGCGGGCGCGCTCATCGGTGCAGGCGAAGTACCACCACCGCCATGATACGAAGGTGATGCCTGTCCACTATTCGACTGCGGATTCCCGCCGCCCTGACGCATCGCCGCAGCAGCCTCATTGCCACCGCGATACCCGGTCGATTCATCCCCTCGCGAAGCCGGCCTCAGCGTCGCAGGCCCAGACGGACGATTCGCTCCGTGGTCGCCTCCACGCTCCATCCCGGGATGTGGATTCGCAGCATAAACCTCCATATTCGCCGACCCGTGCCGTCCCACGTCGTTCGAAATCTTATTGAGATTTCCCAGCGATCCTCGCGGAACTCCTAGTCCCGCAGAATCCTTCTGAAATACGAAGTTTCCCGGCCTCTCTTCCTTCGAGAACACGATCGGCTTCTCATTGGAAAGTACCAGCGACTGTCTCGCAGCAGCAGTTGTCGTGGGAGCCTGCGGCATCACCGCCGGCCGCATCGGAGAATGCACAACACCCTTGCCCACTGTTCCTGCCGCAGCGACCGCACTGCCGCCGCCGATCGCACCGTTCGTCATCGCAACATTATTCAAGCCATTGAAAGAGCTGCCCGGCTGCCACCCCCATCCAAAGCCTGGAACGAACGACCAAGCTCCCGAGTGATAAGGCAGCCATCCCCATGGATAGGGGGAAACCCACGAATAGCCCGCTCCGGGATATAGTGCCCACACTCCGTTTGCGTAAGGACTCCATCCCGCACCTATAAAATACGGCTGCCAGAAAGATCCATACCCCGGCACATTGACAAAGTTTCCGTAGTAATTTAAATCGCTCAACCCGAACGAATTTCCGTTGCCCGCAAACGCGTTCGCATGCGAATACCGCTCATGATATTCCGCGGATTCCTTATCCCACGCATCGAAAGAGCCTTCTGCAATCTTCTTCGTCACCGACATCTGCCCTGCGGCCAACGACAATGTCTCTTTCTTATTCACCACCGTGGTCTCATCGCCCCGCTGCACTTCGACGCTTCCATTGAACACCGCAAGCAGTGCCGCGTCACCATCGAAGTCCAGTCGCAGATGCGTCGAAGGACCCACGACCATCTTCGCGTCACCAGCCTCTAGCAGGAACTCATTATCCTTCGTGCTCTCCGTGCTTACATACACGATTCCCTTCGCAACCTTCATCGTTGAAGCCTTTGCGCCCGTACTCCTCAGCGCCAGCAAAGGAAAACTTACTTCAGTGTTTGGAGCCACCCGCAGTGTGCTGTTGTCTTCGAACTCCACCTCGGCATACCCATCCGCAGTTGCCAGCCTCTCGCCCTGAACGATCGGCATATTCGACATCGTCTGCTCGAACCCCGCACCGGTCTTGCGGTCCAACCCCAAATGACCTTTCGCATCGCTCAACCGCACAATTCGAACATGCGAGTCACCGGGTCGCGCGCCGTTATCCATCTGGGACGTCAACGCATCCTGACCCGAACTCGTAATTGCCCCAGTCTCCTGCGCTTTCAAGGAAACGCACGCCGCGACCGCTAACCACAGCCCCAGCACTAAGAATGTTGACTTGGAAATGGCCTTCATCGAAGCCTCCGGCACGAACTGCAAAATCCCAGCTAGACGCCGAAAGTATACGCCCGGCGTTCGCACCATGAACATCTCGTCGAACACTTTCCTGAAACAAATTTGTTCTATAGGACACTTGGAACGCGGCGGCCCCCTACCCCCAAAGCCGCTATCCTCAGCCCCCACCGGCACTTGCCCAGCTATCAGGCGCTAGTTAACCGTCAGAGTGATAGTAGCCACCGGAGAAGACGGAAAACCAGTGGGTGAAACCGAAGTTGCTGTAATCGACACCGTGTAAGTCCCTGCAGTCGTTCGCGGCGCAGGTGTAGTTGGTGGCGTCGTTGTCGTTGTCGTCACAGTGGAAGACCCACCTCCGTTGGGGCTGCATCCGCCGAGAACATTCAAGCCCGCACCCAGAAGAATCAATACACCCAGCGCCCGCCACCGCCGGCGCGGTCGAGGAATCACCCACATCAGAACAACGCACAGCGCCGCGATCTCTCCACGCCAGCGAACGCCTTGAATGCTCTTTGGTTCCACCAGGGAAGCCTGAAGACCGGTCGTAAAAACGGTGATCCCCTCGTAAGCGGGCGTGCCAGGTCTGACCGTCATGCCGTTGTTTGAAGAAAAAGCGCAGGTCGGCGGCGAAGCAGCCGTGCCCGTTCCGCTATACGCAACCGAACAAGCCAACTGAACGGTCCCTCCATAACCAAGTACACTCGACACTTCGATCACCTCACTGACCGTTGAGCCCACGGTTACCGAAAGAGTCGGAGACGACAGCGTAGGCGAGAACGAGGCGGGTGTCGAAATTACTGTCACACTCAGTGCCGGGGAAGTCGAAGACGCCCAGTAGGAATCTCCCGAATAAACCGCGGTCACGTTGTAACTTCCAGCTGTACCGAAAGTCTGAAACGGGGTGCTGACGGGAATTGTAATTTGGCCGCTCGCAGCAAGAACCGTAGCCGGGGCACCAACTGCCACGCCATTGGCATAAAGCTGTACGGTACCGGTCGGTGCCGGAGATGTCGTTCCAGTCGTCACGAGACTCAGAGTCATCGAGTAGCTCTCCCCGCCGCCTACACCGATCTGGCTCGCTGTACCTGTCAGCTGCGCGCTCGACACATCCTTTTGCCCTGTTACATTCAACGTCGCAGAGTTCGAAGGGGAATACGCCGCATCGCCCTGATACGAAGCACTAACGAAATAAACCCCCGTCGTCGGAAACACAACAGCGGGAGTCGTCGCCGTTCCATTCGTAAGCGGAACACTCACCAGTGAAGTGAAGTTCGTTCCCGAAACACTCACTCGAACCGTACCGGTCGGCGCGCCAAACCCCGAGCTCGGCGTAACGCCCACGCTGAAGACCTGAGATGTCCCTACAGGAACATTCACATTCGAGATTGAAATCTTCGTCACCGACGGCAGGCCTGTCACCGTCAGTTGAATTCCCGGCGAAGTTGTGCCCGCGAACGTTGCGTCGCCCGAGTAAACCGCCGAGATCAAATAACTCCCCGCCGCCGTGAACGGTATCGCAGAAGAAACCGCTTTGCCCGACGCTACCGAAACGGAAACCCCCACTGGATCGCCATCTGCGTAGAACTGCACCGCACCTGTCGGCGTGCCCGCGGTATTTGAAGTGAGAACTGCAGTAAACGTCACCGACTGCGCATTTGTTATCGTCGTTGCGCTCTCCTGCATCGTAAGCACCGTCGCGGCCAGCGTACTCTTCGAAGTTCCCGCCGCTGCGTTCAGAAAATTGGCTACATTGAGTGATCCAAGTCCCGTCGCCTGATCGTAACCAACCGTCAGAGCGTATCCCGCCAATCCTCCACTTAGCGTGGTTGCGCTCGGTGTGCTGTTATTGCAGAGACTCGGTAGTTGCACCGAACACCCCACAACTCCACTCGTGGCAGGAGTCGCATCGTGGAACGCACTCGGAGAACTCGACGCAAGCCGGTACATCAGCGGATTCAAATTGCCCTGCGAACCGCCCAGCTTCTGATTCAACAGTGCAGCCACGCCCGCCATGCTCGGAGCAGCTGCCGACGTTCCATAGAAGACCGAGAAAAATCCCGTCGCGCAATTCACCACTTGCGAATCGCACACAAAATACCCATCATGCCCCGCACTCGGAAAACTCATATCCGGAACATCGCGTGCATTGTCCGCAGGAACTCCCGCACCCGTCTGCCAAGCGGGCTTTGCAACATAAATACTCGCCCCTCCACCGCCGCCGCTCACAACAAACGGAGTTGCGCCGCTCCCATTGGGCTCATTCCACGCTCCCTCTGGGATGTAGCTAAGCGCAGAAGAGAAGTTGGAGTTTGTCGAGCTCCAGTACTGCGCTGTGTTCGCGCCTTCCGCGAACTCGGTACCGCCCACACACGTCGCATACGAACTGGCGCAGATGTAATTAATGCTGCGGAACTGATACGCCGGAGGAGCAGCAAACTGCGCATCGCACGTAGCCGCAGCCGAGTCCCCAGCAGAAACAAAAACTGAAATCCCCTCGCTCGCCGCCTGAGAAAACAGCGTGTCCCACGAGTCCACTGATGACGGCCCGGCATAGGCCTCGCATGCGCCAAAACTGATCGTCATCACCGGATCAAGAACACTCTGCACCTCATATTGCGCCGCAGTAAAAATCCCACCGCCCGAGCTGCTGCTCACAACCAGGTCAACCTGCGTCCCCGGCGCCGTGCCGATCACTCGCTCCACGTCGAGAATCGCTTCATCCTGATCGCCGCTGCTCACCACCCCGGGGTCAAAACCCGTCGGCGGAACTATCGTATTCGGTAGATTTGTCGCAATTCCTGCGAGAGTCTCAAACGACGACACATCGCTCGCCAGCACACGCGACCGCCCAATCACCGCGACCCTCTGCCCCGCCCCATTCACCCCGCTGTTGTACACAGCCTTCACATCGAAGATCGTCGAAAAATCATCCGGAGCAATATAGTGGTTCCCATTGCTCGCCGTCAGCAGCGGCTCTACGCTTCCCTCAAAAGAATCGTTGCTTAAATTGTCTGACAGATCGCTGGATATCTTAGCCACCGACCGCATCTGCATCACACCAGCCACGCGGTGCATTGGCTCACTCATCGGGTCCGACAAACCAGAGATCGATATCACAATCGCCGAAAACGCCGAGGGTATCGACGGATCAACCGTGGTCGAAACGCGATGCTTTCCATCGATATTGAACGTATGAAAGCTGACTCCAAGCGCGTTCTCCACCGCCAAAGCCGCTCCGTTTACTGTGACAAACACCCGGCTCGGAGCACGCTCGAGCACCGTCAGCCCCTGCGACACAAGCCACGCGGTCAAAGCATCCAGATCATGCTGCGTCGGCCCAAACCGCTCCCCGACCTCCTGCGGAGTCAGCCAGTGATGGTAGTTCGGAGACGCCGGATTCTGCTGGTCCTCGAGCAACTGGGTAAAGCTTGACTGCAGCTCCGGAGACCGCGAAAGAACAAACGTCAGCCGAAGTGGAGTATCCGCCGAAGTTGGTCCCTCATCCCTCGCACTCGTAACCCACGCCGGAACATGACCGTGCAGCAAAGTAGTCGCACGTCGATCGGCCGCTGCAATCACGCGATCAGCCTGTCGAGCTGGCTGAGCTTCGCTGATAGCAACCAAAGGCTGGAAGGCAAGGCAGAGAAACGTGCAACGCAGGGCCGCGTTCATAAAAGCACCGCTTGAACTCTGGATAATTGGAAGCAATCAAACTCTACGGCATTCCAGGCAGATTGCATAGCTTGGTAACGAACGGAGAGTGAATTCTTTTAAATCTATAGTTTCAAGATAATTGGTACTCAACGGAACGCCGCCCGGCGACTTGTCTCAATTCCCTATCGGCTCAACCTTTTGATCGATGTTCGTGATTGTCCCGCTATTGTAGCGTTACACCTGCGACGGTCTAGGCCTTCCGCGCGCGAAGTATAGGTTGTTCCATGCTTTATGGAAGACAGGAGACGGGACGAGAAAACGGGGCTCGGGGCCGATGTCGTTGTCATCGGCGGCGTTCTGGCCGGGCAGGCTGCGGCGATTCATCTCTCTCGCCGCGGTCTGCAGGTAATATGCCCGGAGCCGCGCGAGTCGTTCCACCACATCGTCGGTGAATCTCACCGACTGGTCGGCCCCGCAGTTGTTAGAGCAACTCGGCTTGACCATGGAGGAGCTGGTGGCAACGGGGGCGGCCACCTTCAAGAGACGTATCACTATTGCCGCGCCCGACGGATCACAACAGGAATATCTTCCCGGTGCGTGGCTTGCTGAAAGCCCATGGAATGTCGAAATCCGTACCCTGCATCTGGATCGCTTTCAAGTAAACAACCGGTAGTTGGGCATGACGCAGGATCTGCCTTCGCCGTTCATTACGCGTCCCGCTTTTCCCAAAATGTAGCGTGCCTTGCGCTCCTGTCTCCTGCGATCTTTCCCGAGCTCAGGCCGTTCTACCTTCTGACCACGCTCCCCAAACCACTGATGGGAGAAGTGCTGGCTCCGTTCATGCATTTTCTCTTCTGGCAGATTGTGATGCGCCGGGCGATCACCCGCGAATTGAGCGCCCCACTGCTCCGCGCGTTCTCCGAACCGACCGGTGCCTGGCGACTCATGCGACTCATTCGCTGGGGCAAACCTGAAGACATGTTGGGCGAAATCCCGGCAAGACTCGCGGCCCTACCGATGCCAACCCTCCTCTTCCACGGCATGCGCGATGTCTTGCCCGCCACTTTCGCAATGAGAGCTGCATCGCTCATTCCAAACTCAAAGCTTATGACCCTCGACGCGGGAGACTTTATTCCTCTTGACAGTCCAAACGAAGTCGCATCTTCCCTTCGCAGTTTCTTTGCAGAAAACCGCGCGACGATGGCATCCCCATCCAAACCCGTAAGCTCAAAAAGCGGAGCGATCATCATCGCATTGCGATTGCTAAACCGCTAAGTCTGGTCAGTGGCAGCGAACCCGCGAAGCCCAGCGTCGCCACCCATCCACTCTCCGAACTCGAGCGCCTTCCGGCTTAGCTCCGTTCACCTTCAGCTCCGGAGATCACGAAAAAACGAACGTTAGCCGAAGCGGACTATTCGTCCAAGTGAAAAGTCCATCGTTATCGACGGCTGAAACCAGCTTCCTTCGAAATATCAGCGTGTTGTGGAAAACCGAATTAAACGACCGAATGGCAGCTGGCTGCAAGCAGCAGTTTCTGTGAAATTCTTCGACAAACTCGCTCTCGGCACAGAAATCCTTTGAGAGATTCCGTCAATCACTTTGTCCAAAATCACCGAGTCATTCGGAACGCAGCGCTTCGACAGCATTCACTTTCGCGGCGCGTGCAGCCGGCACCGCTGAAGCAATTACAGCTGCAACCAAAATGACTGCGGCGGAGGCAACGAACGCAAGTGGGCTCGGTTGATGGATATCCGTTACGTATTTGGCGACTCCGCGTGCCAGAGCGAAGCCCACCACCACACCCGCGCCCACTCCGATGCCGGCCATCGCCATGCCCTCTACAAGAACAATGCCGAGGATGTTGCGTGGCAAAGCGCCCAGAGCCATGCGAATTCCAAACTCGCGCGTGCGCCCGCTCACAGAGAAAGCAAGAACGCCCGCCACGCCAACCACCGAGATTAAGAGCGCCACAGCGGCGAATCCGCCGAACACAATCGCGTTGAGGCGGTCAGGCGTCAGCACCTCGGCGCGAACGTCTCCGAGTGTGCTGGCCTTTTCGACGGGCTGATCTGCTGAGAGCTCGCGAACGGTTCGTGAGATAGCCGGAACCAGTGCGTAAGCATCTTGATGGGCGCGCACGAACAGGCGGCCGTTCCATCCTTGCTCTTGTTCGATCGGTTCATAGATCGTCATAGCTGGAGACGGGATGATATTTTCATCGTCGAAATCGGGCACTACGGCAATGATGCGTCTAGGCTCGGGACTGATTCCGACAAACTTGATGACCCCGTCCGTCCACCACAATGTGCGGTTTACCGCGTCCTGCCCTGGATAGAGCATGTTTGCCAGACTCTGACTGATGATAACCACACGTTCGGAACCTTCTTTGTCGGCGTCGTTGAAGTCGCGACCTTCCTGAAGTGGCACACCGAACGTGTCGAAGAATCCCGGCGATACCACCCGGAACTTGGCCCTAAAATCCTGACCGTCCGTACGTCTGGCGCCTTGAGCGGCAAATTGAAAGCTGATACTAAGACCCCGATCGTCGCGCCAAGGAGTACCGAAACCCGAAGATACATGCTCTACTCCGGGCAATGTGCTGACGCGGCGTTGCACCTCTCGATAGAACTCATCCACCTGTTGGGGCGTCTTTCCATACGACATCAGCGGAAGATTCACTGCCAGAACGTTGATCGAATCGAACGGCGGCCGCGTCTGTTCCAGCACAAACAGCGTTTTCATCAGCACACACGCTCCGGCAAGAAGCAGGAAGGAGGCTGCGATCTGCGTAACAGCAAAGATGCGGAGACGCTGGCTGCTCCCCCCGGCGACACGTGTTCCCCGACCGGTGATTCCGCCTTGCGGCGCGTTTGCCGAGGGAAGCCGGGGAATGAATGCCAGGAAGACGGACGCGATCAACGCCAGCCCAATACCAAACCACACCAAGCTGAAATCGAGCGTGAGGTCGTTGGCGCGCGCTGAGAACCGCGATGCATACCGACCCAGCACGGCCACCATTGGGATGGCGAGGGCCACCGCCGCCACTGCCCCGCTTCCGCAAAGCACGAGGCTCTCAGCCAACAGAGAACGGCGCAGCACTCGAGTGCTTGCACCCAGCGCCGAGCGAATCGCCAACTCCGGTTCGCGGCGCACGGTTCGCGCCAGCACCAGATTGGCAACGTTCGAGCTTCCGATCACGAAAAGCAGCCCGGAAGCCGCGAACAGTATCCACAAGATCGTATTAGCGCGCGAATTGATCTGCTCGTGCATCCGCGTCACGTCGATCTTGAAATGGTCCTCCGGCTTATACACCTCCGGGTGCGCCGCTACCATGGCACCGTATACGCTGCGCAGTTCAGCCCGCGCATTGTCGACGCTCGCTCCGGGAGCCAGCCGCCCGAAGAGCTCCGTCATGCGATGCTCGCGCCCCGTCACCATTGTGGCTGAAAGATGATGCGGGCTCGTGACGATATTAGCGATGATCTCCGTTGCGACCGGATAAGGAACGGATGGCTCCAGAACACCAATTACGGTCGCGGAGCGCGCCCCGGTCGGCCCCTCCAGCCGCACTGGCCGTCCAATCACGCTCGGATCAGAATGAAGCGACGTCTTCCAGAAGTGATAGGTCAGAACCACAGCTCCAGCGGCATTCGGCCCATCATCGGCCGGGGTCAGCAGACGTCCAAGCACCGGGCGCAGGCCCATCACTTCGAAGTAGTGACCATCGACCACACCCGCTGGAATTTCGCGTGGCGTGCCTAGACCCACGACGGTAAAATCCAGCTCTGAAAATGTGCCTAGTTCCGTAATTGATTTAAGCCCGCTGCCGAGGTCCTTAATCTCGGGGACCGAAAACGCTGCGTTGTCTTGGCCGATGCCGGGGGCGCTCTGGCGCAGGTAAAGCAACCGATCTTCATCTCGATTCGCCAGCGGACGCAGCAGTACCGCACGCACTACGCTGAAGATTGCAGCATTGGCTCCGATACCCAATGCCAGCGTAAGGGCGACTGTTATCCACAACGCAGGAACACGTGCTAGGGAACGGACAGCAATTCTCAAATCGCGAACGAACGACATATCGGATCTCCGTGGTATTTCATCACCTGTCTCTTGTTAGGCCAGTGGCAAAATCTTCGTTCTATAGTCGCTCATGCATAGGGAAAATCGACAGGAGGGTCTTTTTTTTGCAACTCCTACGCGATTCTCTCGGTCGGCATGATCAGCTATGGAACTTCTTCAAAAGCCAGACACGGCTTCAAAACTAAATATCCATAACGAAACGAAAAAAGGAGGGAAATTTTAAAGCTCGGAAATACACCAGGTAAAGACCAGTTTTTGCGCTAACCCGCCAGTTAACGACCACGATTTGCGGCATAAAAGCCCATAAGAAATCGCAAACTCAGTGCAAAATTACCCTTTCGCCTCTCAATTTTTTTTTATTCAATTTGCGTTCCTAAACTAGGCGAAACTGATATCTGCGACTGAGGGAAAAAGCAGACCAGACATGCCAAAGAAACAGACAAAAAAGAAGTTACGCGTGGGAATCCTCTTCGGAGGCCGCTCCGGTGAGCACGAGATCTCCCTTCGCTCCGCCAACTCCATCCTCAACGCGATCGACAAAACCAAATACGAAGTCGTCCCCCTCGCCATCACCAAGCAAGGCCAGTGGCTCACCGCCAACGACGCCACCCAACTCCTCGCGGGAGAGACAAAACCCGTGCCAGTCCTGCTCAAAACGCCTAAAACCAAAGCCATCCAACTCGCCGCAAGCGCCGAACTCGCCCAGCAGAACAGCGCACTCGCCCAATCTCTCGACGTAATCTTCCCCGTGCTCCACGGCACCTTCGGCGAAGACGGCACCATTCAGGGGCTCCTGGAACTCGCTGATATAGCCTATGTTGGCTCCGGTGTTCTCGGCTCCGCCACCGGCATGGACAAGTCTGCCATGAAGCAACTTTTCGCCGCAGCAGGGCTTCCCCAGACCCCGCACATCAACCTGCTCCGCGCCGAGTGGAAAGCCGATCCCAAACGCTGCACGAAACTCATCGAAAAAAATCTCAACTACCCTGTATTCGTAAAACCCGCGAATCTGGGCTCTTCCGTAGGCATCAGCAAAGTCCATAACCGCGCGGAACTAGCCAAAGCAATGGACGTCGCTGCAAGCTACGACCGCAAACTCATCATCGAACAAGGCGTAGGCGGCCCTAACGCAAAGCCTCGCGAACTCGAAGTAGCCGTCCTCGGCAACGACACCCCCGAAGCTTCAGTAATCGGCGAAATCGTTCCGGGCGCCGAGTTTTACGACTACGACGCTAAGTACAACTCCGACAGCAGCATACCCATCATTCCCGCGCAACTTTCAAAGCCTGAGTCCGATCAAATCCGCAATATGGCAATAGCCGCCTTCCGCGCCTGCGACTGCGCTGGTCTCGCTCGAGTCGATTTCCTAATGGAACCCTCGCCTTCTTCAAAGAAGAAAAAGAAATCGAAATCT
>Ga0206901_1011_pt2 | contig 46586 bp, 36 predicted proteins | sample Alteio_BWOrgHeat_47_FD_152936 | JGI IMG/M metagenome (GOLD analysis project Ga0206901, IMG submission 152936) | Enriched cells from forest soil in Barre Woods Harvard Forest LTER site, Petersham, Massachusetts, United States -... | ecosystem: Environmental > Terrestrial > Soil > Temperate forest >...
GGTCTCTTCGAGTTCATACGAAATTTCGAGGACACCTCGCGTCTCTGCCGGGAGTGCAGCGATGTGTCGCACTACGTTTTGCCAGTCGATTGCAGCCGATCCAGGCCAAAGATGTTCATCTTTCTGCCCGTGGTTATCGTGCAGATGCAACTCGGCGATGCGAGGCTTCAGAAGTTCGAAGGCCTCGTCGACCCCTTTATTGTTCTGGGGATCAGCGAGGTGGGCGTGTCCTATATCCAAGCAAACGCCGACGCGATCGAAGTGACCGACACGAAGAATTTCGATAATATGCTCTGGACTTGTAATGTCATTCTGCAGATTTTCTATCAGCAGCTTCACGCCGAGGGGATGCGCGAAAGCCTTAAGATGCTCAATCGCCGTAAGCGAATTTTCCAGAGCTCGCGTGTTCCAGGCATCTCCCTTGTGGCCAAGATGAATTACACAGGCATCGATGGGAACTTGTTCAGCCGACTCAAGCGCACGTTTCACCTCATCCATCGCGGCGATCCGGTGAGATTTCTCAGGATCAATCAGGTTAAGGTTCGGAGCCACATGGCGCGACCACTGGGCATCCGATCGGTCGCTGAGATAAAGAGGCTGGTGCAGTGTAGCCGCGACACCTGTTGAGCGGAACCAGCTGGCGATCTCGCGAACAGCCGCGCGGTCCGTGTAGTCGAAGTGGTGCCGGGCGGCAAACAGCTCAATCGACTGCGCCCCTCCGTCATGGAGTGCATCGAGCAGGCCGGGATGAAGGCGCTGCAAAAGAAAAATATGAGTAGAAACACTAGACAGCATCGTTCATAGAGTACAGCAGAGCGTTGTTTACATAGAAAGCCTCTTTCGCACAACCCCTCTAAGCCTCCCTGAGGGAGTGTTTGAGTCTTGCGCGATCCAGCGGGAGTAAGGAATGTCTTAGGTTGTATTTGGGCAATTTAGCTGCCCTTCAAACCGAAACCCAAGTTTATGTCACTGAATCTGGCGAGGTTCTGACCACAAAGAAGACGACGTATAGTGCCGGGGCCTAACCGCGTCCTGGCATGGCTCAAGACCACGATTACTTCAGATACCAAGCAGACCATGAAGCAGACACCGGATGGGCGCTCGAGACTTGGTATTCGTGGGATTTGATCATCGCTGTCGGCATCCGCGCTGCGCCGCTTACTTTGTCCCATCGAGAGGATCAGTTCACTCCTGCCTAGATACTGATCATTGCGAAGGGGCCGGCCTGGTGTTCTCCATTGAACGGAGTGAACTGGGTCGGGTCATCTGCGGGGAATCCGCAGTTGGCGGCATCCTTCGGATTGTTGAACCAAAAACCTAGATGAAACATGTTAGTCGGCTTCAGTGCTACGTCCGGGTCGAATCCGAATATTTGATCGAGCAGAATCGTCTTGACGCGAACATGGCCGTCGTCGTTCTGCTTGCCAATCTGGATATCCGATTGGTACCACGCGAGACCAAAGCTGCCCTTGAAGACGTTCTTGAAGCTCGCATCGGGCGTTTTATCCGACAGGAACGGGCTGCGTTGTACCGTAAAGAGATCAAAGGCAAGACCCGGCTTGAATCCGTCGAGATCCAGAATCAGAGTGTCATTGAGTTTGCCTCGAATGACCGTGGCCCTGGCCCTGGGCTGTTCATAAGGCGATTTACTAAGGCAACCGACAAAATTCGGATTCACTACCAGATCAAAATTGATTTCGTCTTTCTTGTCCTGCGCCGAGGCCGCGGCAGGGAGGACAACCTCCACTGTCGTGGCTGCCAAGGTGAGGATGATTGTGCCCATCTTCAGATGGTTCCAGTGTTGCGTAAATATATTGTTTCTCATTGCATTCTCCATTCCTCGATAAAACTCGATCGGATCCCAAGGCGCAGGCCTGTTTGCCCTCTTGATAGGGAAGTGTTGAAGCGCGTTGCGAAGCTGCAGAGAGAGCGACAGCAGCGGTACGCGAGTGACCCGAGCAAAAAGGTCTCTACTCGAGATATCGGAAATCAAAAGGAAAAGACGACAACTCTCGGGAAAGCAATCGAGTCTTGACGGATTCACCGAGGTGCGAAGTCCGTCTGGTAGGATGGCATGAACAAAAGCCGTCTTTTAAGTTAGACTTGCGCGACGTCTTCCGAATCACAAAGAGCCGGCATCCTCTGAGCTACATCGGTGCTGCAAAAATCTCAGCATCCCAAAGAGGAAGCAGGGATTTTTCGCTCGTGTGATTCGGTAAGGTTGACCAAGTGTTGTAGTGGGGCCTCCATAGAAGCCGTCGAAACAGATTTACAGCACCGTGAATGCTGCGCCATCCGAGTCTCATCCTTCCGCGCAGCCGGAATCAACCATGTCCCCTTCTGAAGACAACCCGTTTTGGTTGCAGCCGGAAGACGCTTTGAGCAACGGCGAACAACGAGTTCGGCTCATCCTTGATTCAGCATCCGAGGCCATTTGTGGGTGCGATTCAACCGGTGCATGCTTGTTCGCGAATCGCTCTGCAACGCGCATTCTCGGCTATGACGATCCTGCGGAATTAATTGGAAAGAATCTCCATTCGCTCCAACATCACACACACAAAGACGGCAGGCCCTACCCAATTGAAGAGTGCCCGATCTTTTTGGGTTTCCAAAAAGGTGAGAGCGTCCATCGAGATGATGAGGTGTTTTGGCGAAGAGATGGTACGAGCTTTTCTGTAGAGTACTCGTCGCACCCCGTCATCCGGGAAGGACGGACTGTTGGCGCGGTGATAACTTTCATCGACACCACGGAACGAAGACAGACGGAAGAGGCGCTCCGTAGAAGTGACGAGCAGAATCGTAGCTTGCTCCAGATCAACAATGCGATTATTACGAACCTGACCCAGGAAACATTATTGCGCTCGATTTCCGAGGCATTACACCGCGTCATTAGCTTCGATCGGTGCGCCATCACCCTCTATCAACCCGAGAGAGATACCCTTCGCTTTCTGGCAGTGGAGGGGGCGCTGCCGTCGGACTACTTCCAAGCAGGGATGGAGGACCATCGCAGCCAAACAAGCGCCGGTTGGGTTTACGAACACCAACAGGCTCGGGTGTGTGGCAATCTCCAGGATTCACCCCAATTCGCAAACGAGCGTCGCCTTGCGGCGGAAGGTATTCAATCTATCTGTGTCTTGCCCATGATCCTTCAGGGAAAATGTATCGGCACTCTCAGTTTCGTAAGCAGAGAGAGAAACCGTTACTCGAAGCAGGACGCACTATTTCTTCAGGAAGTGGCGAACCAGGTCGTACTGGCAATTCAAAACATGCAGTCTTACGACGAAATTGCAAGCCTAAAGGCCAGACTGGAGAGGGAGAATATTTATCTCCGAGAGGAGCTGCGAGCAGAACATAACTTCGAGGAGATTGTCGGAAACAGTCCGGCTTTGCTGAAGGTACTTCACGACATCGAGCAGGTTGCTCCCACTGATTCAACGGTACTCATTTATGGAGAAACGGGGACAGGGAAGGAATTGTTAGCACGCGCTATTCACGGCCGCAGCACCCGAAGTAATCGCGCCCTCGTGAATGTGAACTGCAGCGCCATTTCTGCCGGTCTGGTCGAGAGTGAACTCTTCGGTCATGTTAAGGGGGCATTTACTGGAGCGCTCGACCGTCGCAGCGGACGCTTCGAGCTTGCCAACGGAGGAACAATTTTTCTCGATGAGATCGGTGAACTCAACCTTGAGACGCAAGTGAAACTCCTGCGAGTTTTGCAGGAGAGGGAATTTGAGCCGGTTGGCAGCAGCCACACCCTGCGTGTGGACGTACGCGTAATTGCCGCTACAAATCGGAACCTTCGCGATGCGGTCGAGGCAGGCCGGTTCCGTGCTGACCTCTTCTATCGGCTCAACGTATTTCCGATCGAGGTTCCCCCATTGCGAGAACGACCTTCCGATATACCGAAGCTGGTGGCCTTCAGCCTGTCCCACTTGTCGAAGCGGCTGGGAAAGAAGATTGAAGGTGTCTCGCGGGAATCAATGGAGAATCTTCTGAACTATCCATGGCCAGGCAACATTCGGGAGTTGCAAAATGTGATCGAGCGCGCGGCGATTGTTTCGGCAGAACCGATCATACGGCTGAATCGGGACCTTACCCCCGTGACGGGTGCGAAATCCTCTGAGGACCAGGGCGCGAACAATTCTCAAAGTCGCGACATCAATCCCGAATCTGGAGAGGCTCTCCTAACCCTGAACGAGGTTGAGCGCAATCATATCCAAGCGGCCCTTCAGGCGGCCGGCGGCAAAATCGAGGGGCCGAATGGTGCGGCAAAGATCCTTGGCCTTCATCCCAACACGCTTCGTCACCGGATACAGAAACTCGGAATCCGGAAGACACCCTCCCGCCTGTCGTAGTTGCTCGTCCATCAACTTTGCTGCCCAACCAAATATGGGAGTTTCGGCCCGCAAAACATCGCACGTGATGCGAAAAATTAGTTTCCACACGACGGCCTGTTAGCCGAAAAACACGGCCTATCGATTCAAAATCCACAGATTTTAGAAGAATCTGAAGGCTGCCGTTCATTTGGCTTCGGGAGGCGTGTCAGGCAAACGTGAATGGCACCCCGATTGCTCTTACTTTGGTCATAAAGGGGAGTCGAATGTTGCGGATCACAGTTGTTGAGTCAAATGGAAGGACAGTAACGCTTCGAGTGGAAGGCCGAATCGCGGGCCCTTGGGTGGAAGAACTCCGCACAACATGCGATGTCCACACCGGCCCGGATCAGATTCAGCTGTACCTGGAGTTGGAGGACGTTTCCTTCGCTGATTCCGCCGGCGTTGCCTTCCTCAACGAATTGCGGGGACAGGGCGTTGGACTTTTGCACGTCTCTCCTTTTTTAAATGAACTCTTTGAAAAATGATTTCTCGCCCGACGGATCCTAGCGAAGTGGCGAGACTCATGCCCCAGGCCGCGCAGGGAAGTTCCCTTTGACTACATTCTGGCTGTCACGAGAAGAGGGTTTCAAATGTTGGAGCAAGTTGAACTTTCAATGTTGGAGCAAGCTGAACTTAGCGAGCGATTATCGCAGTCCGGATATCCCCAATGCAGGCAGTCGAGTCATCCGGCGAGGAAAAAGCCTCGGTTTTCTTTAAAGAGGCTTGTGGCCCGAATGTCCCACGACATCCGCATTCCTCTAACCGCGATTCTCGCGAACGCAGAGTTTTTGACCCAGTCAGATTTAAGCAAGAGCGAACGGGACGAGTTTTACGGAGAGATCCGTTCGTCGATTGACCAGATGAATGAATTGATCTCGGACTTGTTGGAATGGTCGAGAGGGGATGAGTTCGTTCGGTGCGCAATTGGAAATATCGTCGGGACTACGGAGCGGGCGATGAGGATGATCCGAGTACGACCTGCGTTCCGACGTATTAGCATCACGCATCGTCACGAGGGATCGGCTGTAGGGTGGTACAACGCCAGCCTTATGGAACGAGCGGTGGCTAACGTTGTCCTGAATGCCTGCGAAGCGGTCTCTCCTGACTCAGGTAAGGTCACGATCACTACATTTGGAGGGCCTGACTGCTTGCGAATGACGATCTGGGATAACGGGCCTGGAATTCCGGCGGCGATTCGGGTATCGGTATTCCAGCCATTTTTCACCTATGGCAAATCCTATGGCACCGGGCTAGGTCTTGCTATTGCAAAGAGGATAGTCGAAGACCACGGTGGCGAACTTCTCCTCGATGTAGGAGAGAAAACGGGGACCTCATTCACGATCACAATTCCATTCGCGATTCCCGAGGGAAAGCACCCGCACAAGGTCAACAAGAGGTAGATTAGCCGATATTGGCGGGGTTCTAGTTCTTGAGTTAGAGAAACTGCTCAGAAGACGAAATAGCGGTGGATGCAGTCTAGAGCGAACTGCTCTCTGCGACAAATTCCTGCTATCAGGAAAAAATACCGGGAATTTTCGTAATTGCGGTCAGACGCTCAAGCCTGAAATTTCGCCATCACCCTGTGCCAGGACATTTATCGCATTTAGTGGTCGATACAGCTCTCTAAAGAACAGGGAAATTCCAATCGCGTATCAGTTTCCATTTCCCTGATACAGGGAAATGGAACTCGCCTATATACACAATCGGAAACTCTTTCCGATCCCCGCTTGGGATTCATTTCAAATGAGTGATTTGTCCTCCAAATGAAATGACCAATAATCGAGTGAGCGCGTAGATGGGAGTTGCCCGAGGCCGACCGCTCGAATCGACGGCCGCGGTTACTCCGATGTAAGGGATCCTAGCGGAAAGTTTCCGCCGTTGTACACGAAATGAGTCACTACCCCGGCCCATCCATAACGGATATAGCGCGGCACGACCACCGAACGAGCCATGACCGCCCCACTCCGATAGCTGAGGAACCGCTTTATTGGCCCCTTCCGTCGTAGTCAGCAGAAAGCATCTGATAACTGACAAAAGCAAGATGGTGGCTATCGGGAGCCCAGGACGGCACGTTAATTGAGCCGGCTCCCCCGACAATGTTCACGAGGACTTTCACTTCTTTGTTGTCCATTGACATGATGCGCAGCACAACATCCTTGTTCGCAGGGTGCCCAGAAACACCTTTTTCATAACTTAGGAAGACGATTGACTTGCCGTCAGGAGAGGGGTGGGGTGTCCAATTCACTAAGTCGTCTGAGGTGACCTGTTCTGTGCCGCTACCATCGGGGCGCATGCGCCAGATCTGCATATTTCCGCTGCGGTCAGAGTTAAAGTAGATGTATTTTCCATCGGGAGAGTAATCGGGATCATCGCTGACGCCATTCCCTGAGGTCAAAGCGGTTTCTTCGCCACCTTCAGGCGAGATGGCGTAAATATTGAGGGAACCATGGTCCGGGCGGGTGAAGAGGATCGTCTTGCCGTCGGGAGACCAGCTGTGCCAATAGGAGTTTGGATGTTCTGTTACCAGGCGCGGTGTTCCTCCGCTGGAGGGGATGATGTAGACGTGCGATTCCGGTTTTTCGGGCATGCTGCAACTGATCGCCAGCCACTTTCCGTCGGGGGAAAATCCGTGGTTTCCGTTGCAACGGGTGGCCTCACCAATGTTAATCGCATCAGGCTTCCCCCCCGTCGCAGGAATCTTCATGATCTTGCCGTCCTGGTTGAAGAGCAGGGTGTCGCCGTCTTTCGTCCAGTTAGGTGCCTCGAAACGACCTCGGGTCGTATACACCATTGCTCTGCGAGACTCATCTTCGGTTCCGATGGTCTGAAGGGTGCTATAGAGGGTGAGCTCGTCGGCGGGAATCGGCGGAAGCGATTTGAGTTCGACATTGGAGAAGACAGCCTTTTCTACGACCTTTTCATCATGGGAGCATACCCCGAGGCCAACATAGAACGGTTCCTGAAAATTGAGCTTGATCGACGAACCAACCTGATGGATCGGCCCGCTGCCCATGCTCAGAAACATGGTGATCGTGTCACCACGTTTTTCGAGACGCAGTCTTTTTGGAGAAGAAATATTCAGTTCAATATCTTTGGTGGTGGCGCCTGCTGCTTGCCGGTACTGTAATGCGGTCAATGCTGAACCGTGCTGCGCGGCGTCCGCATAAACGCTCTCGGCGTCGAGATTCTGGCGAAACATCAAAAGCGCCTTTCGATGCGGGTTTGGGTTTCCGGTCTTCAACGGGAAATCAATATCTGCGGTCAACAACACATCGCCGGAGACCTTCTTCCAGACAAAGTGGAAGGCATCGACCGTAGACCATAGATTCGCTCCGGCGGCGGTGATCGTATAGGCCTGCGCCCCCGGGTCGTAGACAAGAGTTCCGGGAGGAGTCACGCTGCCGACGTCGGATTGACCTTCGAAGAGGCCTAGGGATTCTGATCCGGGAGTTAGCATAGGTGCGTTTGAACCTGTAGTGCTCGGCCTCGGTGACACTGTGACTTGTCCTTTTGCGAAGGCAGGATCCATCTCCGCGATGTCGACACGAAAACTGACCGTGTCTGCAGTTGGGAACCCTGCTGGTACCTTCTGAGTCACGTTCCCTGTTGCTGCCCACTCTGTCCCTCGCTGAAGAGTTGTGATGAATCCTACGTCGCTCAACGCGGCTACATCGTGCCCCAGCGTGGTGTGGAAGATTCTTCCCTTTCCGTAATTGAGAACCATCAGCACCGGCTCATCGTGCCCGGTGCCCTTGTTATTCGGGTCGGAATGAGCGGTAGCGAGCACGGCCATGTTTTTTCCCGGGCCGCGAAGCATTGCATAAAGCTCATCGGCTGCGTGCATCCAGACGTGTGGAAGGCCCTTCATGATGGGGTGTTCCGGCACGCGAGCTTCGATCCTGAATGGCAAGCGGTTGCCATGAGACCCAGCGGGTCCCAAAGAGGTGTCGGAGACCAGTTTGCCGTCCTTGAAGTACCAAAGAGGGCCTGCGGTTTCGTTTCGATTCCGCCATCCGCCGATCCCCGCCATCTGATTAAAGGCTGGCCAGTTGGGAAACGCATTATCGGCGGCATGAACGATCACAAGGCCGCCACCTTCTTCTATGTACTGTTCGAACTGTGAGCGGAGATCGGCCGGCCAATCGGGGCCGTCGTAGTTGAGGACGATCACCTGATATTTTTCGAACTCCGGTTTGAAGCTGCTAAAGTGACCGTCGGACTTAGGGGAGGTCGCGACTGTCACCTGAAACAGACCGGAGTCTTCCAGCTCCTTTTTCAGTACAGGTGTGGTCAGTTGCCAGTTGTGATAGGGTCCAGCGCTCTCTCCGTCGAGAAGCAATATGTGTATGGGATTGGTTGCCGCGAAAGACGTCGCTGCAAAGAGGATTGTGCTCCAAAGGGTAGTGAACGCAAGTCTCTTCATCCTGCTCTCTCCTCGTTCGACAACAGCATCTGGCATCGCCTCCCAGATTGCTGGCGCAGCAGATCGGCCGGCCTCATCTCAAGGGGCGAGTCTACAACAATACGCATAGAATCCTCTTCTGAACGTCGACGGAAGCTGGAACGCTCTTAGTTTTTTTGGCGCTGAGGCATGGCGCGTAAACTCTCTATACTGGTCCGCGGAGGAGAAGAGCATGAAGGTCGGTGTATTCACTGCACTTCTGTCGCAATTGCCCCTGGATGAAGTTCTTAAAAAATTGAAGACACTTCATATTGACACTGTCGAACTAGGTACCGGCAATTATCCCGGCGATTCTCATTGCAACCTGTCCTTGCTTGAGAACAGGTCCGCACTCAATGAGTTCAAGAACACGCTTGCCGGACACGGCGCAAGCATTAGTGCTCTCAGCTGTCATGGTAATGCGCTGCATCCGGATGCAAACCGGGCGCGACAGGCTCGAGAAGTGAGCCGTAAGACGATTTTGCTGGCAGAGAAATTAGGTGTGCCCGTTGTCGTGGATTTTTCCGGTTGCCCCGGAAGTTCGCCTTTGTCCACGGCGCCGAACTGGGTCACTTGTCCCTGGCCTCCTGACTATCGGGATGTTCTGGAGTGGCAGTGGAATGAGGTGGTCGCACCTTACTGGATAGAGCATGCGGCGTTTGCTTCGCAGCATGGAGTGAAGATTGCGGTAGAGATGCATCCGGGGTTTGTCGTATATAGCCCCGAGACAATGTTGAGGTTGTGTTCGCTAACTGGGCCAACAGTTGGGTGCAACTACGACCCAAGCCACATGTTCTGGCAGAGCATCGATCCAATTGCGGCCATACGGATTCTTGGGCAGGCGATCTTCCATGTTCATGCCAAGGACACGCAACTGTACGCTGCCAATCTGCCCCGAACGGGAGTGCTCGATACGAAGCCCTACACCGATGAGCGGAACCGGGGGTGGATCTTCCGCACCTGCGGCTATGGCCATGGGGCGGGGTGGTGGAAGGAATTCGCCTCAACGCTCAGAATGTTTGGCTACGATAACGTGCTTTCGATCGAACATGAAGACAGCCTGCTCTCTCCTGAAGAGGGGCTGAGGAAAGCAGCTCATTTCTTAAATGAGATTGTCCTTCGAGAGCAACCGACCGCAGCCTGGTGGGTGTAAGGAAGGCCGCGTCCGCGGACAGGAGTCGAGGTGAGAAGGCTTAGAACAGCGGTGATTGGAACTGGGTTTATGGGACGCGTTCATCTGGAGGCGCTCAGGCGAGTGGAGTTCGTCGACATAGTTGCGATCGCTGGCCGTGAACTTGCGTCGGCGAAACGACTTGGGGCTGGGTTCGGTGTCGAAACTGCGGTGGAGGATTATCGCGAGTTGCTCGACGATGCGACGATCAATGCGGTCCACATCTGCACTCCGAATGCTTCGCACTATCAGATGGCAAAGGATGCGCTGCTGGCCGACAAGCATGTTCTTTGCGAGAAGCCTCTGTCCGTATCCGTTGAGGAGGCAAAGGAGCTGGTGGATCTGGCGCAAGAACGGTCGCTGCGCAACTGTGTCTGCCACAACCTGCGCTACTATCCGATGGTTCAGCAGATGCGGTGCATGCGTGAGGATGGCGACCTTGGCGAAGTGCTTGTGGTCCAGGGGACCTACTCGCAAGACTGGCTTCTCTATGAGACCGACTGGAACTGGCGCGTCGACGCCAAAGCCGGAGGAGCGTTGCGGGCGATGGGGGACATCGGCTCGCACTGGTTCGATATGGCCGAACACCTCACTGGATTGCAGGTTCGGTCTCTTTGTGCGGATCTGCAGACCTTTTACTCAACTCGCAAACGGCCGATGCAACGTGTCGAGACATTTGGCGGAAAATTACTCACGACGGAAGATGTCGAAGATATTCCAGTGCACACGGAGGACTTCGGCGCGGTTATGTTTCGAATAGGAGAAGAGGCGCGGGGCGCCATGACCGCGAGTCAGGTCTCCGCTGGCAGGAAGAACCATCTCAATATCGAAATCTATGGGACAAAAGGGTCAGTCCGCTGGGACCAGGAGCGGCCGGACGAGTTGTGGATCGGGCAGCGTAATAGCCCAAACCAGGTGATCGTCAAGGATCCGTCGCTGCTGAAGAAGGGGGCTGCTGGATATGCCGATCTGCCTGGAGGCCACTCCGAGGGATACGACGACACGTTTAAGCAGATCTTCCGGCGCTTCTATCGATCGATCGTCGAGCCACAATTTTCTTCTGAGTATCCGCAGATGACCGATGGGTTGCGACAGATGAGGATCATGGAAGCAGAACTTGCAAGTCATCGTAGTCGACATTGGGTCGACGTTCTGAACGATTGATTTAGCGATACGTCGCGGGACTAGCTCATGCCTAACTTTTGCAAGTAATCGGCGTCGATTTTCAGGGATTGAATCCAGGGCGCATTGAACGCCTCTTGTTCAGCGAAGCAATGCTTTATGTTTCCTGCTTTCGCTGCTTCCTCGAAGATTGGACCGTAATCAATGATTCCCTGTCCAAGTTCTGCGATGGAAGGACGGTTTGTGTTCGATGGCGGAGTTAGTGAACGCTTGAAATCCTTCACGTGCAGCATCGTAATGCGAGTCGGGTAGTTGCGCAGATACTCGATCGGATTTCCGCCTCCGACGGTAACCCATCCGCAATCCAGTTCCATCGTGACTTTAGAGGGATCGGTCAAGCGGAGCAACTCGAGGTATGGTATGACGGTTCCATTGGTTTCTTTGAATTCGAGTATGTGATTGTGGTAGCCGAACTTCATGCCGGCAGCGCTTACTTTTTCTCCGAGCATGTTGAACTGTTCTGCATTCCATCGCCAATCATCAAGCGTGAATTGCCCTTTATCTGCAGGATTTGGATTCTTGTGGCCGGGTGAGGAACAGATGATGTAGGTTATGCCCACCTCATGACTGAAGGAAAGAATCTGGTCTAGGTTCCGATGCAAATCGTCGGATGGGTGATGCGCGCCAACTAGCTTCAAACCTGCGTCGTCCATCGCTTTCTTTACTTCGGCAGCAGTGTGGTTGAAGTAGCCGGCCGATTCTACTTCTTTGTAACCCAGCGCACCGATCTCCTTGAGAGTGCCGGCGTAGTCTTTCGGCAAAAGTCCTCGCACCGAGTAGAGTTGGAGTGCGAGCGGCAACTTTAGGGTCTTAGCGCCAATCCTGGCAGCGTGGAGGGCCGAGGAACCGACGATCAACGAAGCGGAGCTGGCTTTGACAAAATCTCGTCGCGAATATTTCAAGATAGCCTCTTTCCTCATGCCTTGGATTTTCTTTGAGTTAACTTCATGCGTCAGATGTTTCCCTGGCGCATCTGTTCCGCTAAGTATTCCGAAGCTCGCATCGCCAACGCCACGATCGTCATGGTTGGATTTTGCCATCCCGAACTAACGAAGCTTGCACCATCGACAACAAACAGGTTCCTGATGTCATGGCTCTGGCTCCATTTGTTCAGGACGCTGGTCTTTGGATCATCGCCCATCCGGCAGGTGCCAAGCTCGTGGATGCTATAGCCGGGGGGATTTGGGTCATAATTTTTTGAAAGGACTTCGAAGCCGGCGGCCTCCGCTAACGCAATACTCGTATCAACGGCATCGCGCGACATATTGATCTCATTGTCGGAGTATTTCGTCTGGATGCGCAGCGCTGGAATGTCCCAGGCGTCGACGACGTTCTGGTCGATGCTCACGTGGTTTTCATAGCGCGCCAGCACCTCTCCCATAATGCTGGTCGAGAATCCGCTGCCGCTGTAGCTATCAAGTTTCGTTTGCAGCTCTTCTCCGTAAGCAGCAAAGTTGCGCGGATCCATCGGGCGCATGCTGCTATGGACATTGAGAGCGTACCCGCGGATGAAATCCTTCGCTTTACTATTGATGTTGCGAAAACGCGGAATGAGCGCGCCTCCTCCGATCAATGCTGATGTCGCCTTGCCGTCACGTGCCTCGGGCACGGAACAGACGATCCCGGGCCCATAGACCTGATCGATTAGATAGTGACCCATTACGCCGCTGGAATTGGCTAGCTTGGAGTTGAGCAATAGGCGTGCGCTCTCAAGAGTTCCTGCAGCCAAAACGACTATTCGGGCCTTCACTGACATTTCGCGCCGCGAAAGACGATCGACGAAGTGAACTTCATTTATCAAGCCTGTTTTTTTATCTGCGCTGAGTTCACGAACCACTACGTTCGGGATTGCTTTCAGTTTGCCCGTGGCGAAGGCATCCGGCAGAAGAAGATTGACTGAGCTCGCCAAACCGTCGACTCCGAGAGAGCTGCGCGCTTTGCAGACCGGAATTCCCTTTTGTTTTCCAGCCTCGATAAAGCGTTGCATACATCCGGACCATGGCGAATCGTCCGGCACGAAATTTCCGTCTGGGTACTGCGGCAGCCCGTCGGCACGTCCCTGCACGCGAAATATCGACTCGACCCTGGAATAGTAGGGGGCGAGATCTGCGAGGCCAATCGGCCAGTCGTCGCCAAAACCATCATGAGACTTCGCCTTGAATTCATAGTCGCTAAGCCGAAACGATTGCCGCGACCAGAATAGCGAGCGACCGCCGAACAGGCGCACTCTTACCCAGTTGTAAGGATGCTGGGGATCGTAAGTGTAGGGGACTTCGCGCTCATCGACCCACGTGTTCGCGTTGAACTCGTTTGACTGGAAGACGTGGGGTAGACGGCCCGGCTGGCTAAAGCCCCGAAAAGGCAAAGCATAGGCTGGTTTGGGTTCGGTGTCTTTGTGCACATCCGCTACCGGGCCTGCGTTGAGCATCAGACACGAAATCCCCTTTTCGGTCAAGATCTTTGCGGCCATCCCGCCAGAGTGGCCAGATCCGATGATTAGAACGTCAACTGTCTCTTCCATCATGGTTCCTCAATCTAATTGTTAGCCTCGGGTCAACTCTAAAAAAAAGAGTGGCCATCATTGCTTCGTTAAGAGGGCCGTCTATTTTTGTTTGACCGGCGGACCGATGCGGGGCCTTCACGATGGACATCGGGATCGACAGGAAACCAATACAAGTCCATCTCTGGCGTTTGCTTCCTCGCTTCACTCCAAGCCTGCGAGTTGATGGTTGCTGTGCGGATATCGCTGTGCGCGATATTGATGAAACGTGCGTAAGGTTCCGTCGGAGGGTGGTCGGTCATCCACGTCCTCAACCAGGGACGAAGCAATTGATCCGCCTGGGCCTTATCCAATGTTGCAAACGCCGCACCGAAGTGCTGCCTCGCCTCACCATCAAGCCGATCCAGGCCGGTTTGATACATCTGCTGCCGATCGGCAGGCGAAACCCCTATCAGGAAATCGATGAACTCCGGCGTTCCAGCTTCCTTCGCTCCAGGAAACCCCTTAAGAGGAGGCAATAGAATCTCACTCAATCGCCGCAGCGTCGCCAGTTGCCGTTCGTTGAAGAAATAGGCATTCGTTTGCGCGACCGAGTCGGGAATTATCGACGTTATTGGAAGTGGCTTCACTTCCATGAGCCCACGCATCCAAGGCACAGGTCCGGGTGCTGTTGGGTTGGCTGGCAGTGCCGAAGGTGTAACCGGAGTTGCCGACTGTTGTCCCACCATCGTATTCGCGGTCGCAGAAGCCGCTACGATAGCTTTTACGAAATCACGCCGTCTCATGGTTGTAATCACCCTCCTTAAAACGATGACTTGAAATCTCAGTTTACGGACCTTGCAGGTTTGCGTGGTTGGCACTCGAGCTTAGTAATATTTCGCCATTCGGGAATCCGATGGCGCTCGATTGAGGAGGTTACGAGCCTCAGCATGGAAATGCAAGGTGTTTTGCTTACCCTTGATCCACTAGAACGCCAACTTGCCCGCTCCCCAGCCAACCGACGCCTCTGGAACATCGACTATTGACGGTCGTGATGTCTAAGGAAGCGCGAATGCGATGTATGCGACCCCTTGCGGCCCTTTCGGATCACGTGCTCCGCTGGCAGCTATCACGACGTATTGTTTTCCATCGATCATGTACGTACTTGGCGTGGCTGTTCCTCCGTATGGGAGACTCCCTTCCCACAGAAGTTTGCCCGTCCTGGCGTCCAAGGCTCGTAATTTGTGGTCATAGATCGTTGCGCCGATGAATAGTACGCCTCCGGCAGTCAAAATTGGTCCGCCGTAGTTCTCCGAGCCGGTGTCCGGCATTCCCTTCGCTACGAGCTCGGGGTATTGGCCGAGCGGAACCCTCCAAAGATATTGACCTGTATTCAGGTCGATCGCGCTGAGAGTCCCCCAAGGAGGAACGACTGCTGGGTAGCCATCCGGATCTAGAAATTTTCGATAGCCGGTGAAGTGATACGTGGGCGCGATTGAAGCGGTGCTGCCGTTGAGCTCCCTATGAGCACCTGTGGTCGCGGTTACGGAAGGCTCAGCAGATGCGACAGCCGGCTGCTCCAGGAAATCAAGTAACTGCTCAAGTTGCGCATCCCGCAGGTTCGGGAAGCCCATCATACGTCCCTTACCGTTGTGAATGATCTCACTGACTTTTGCACGCGGAAACCGAGGATTGATGTCGACCAAAGATGGAAAGGCCGGGGGATTTCCTCGACGGTCGCCAGCGTGACAGAGAGCGCACTGGCTTTGATAGGTAACCTCTCCGGGACTGCCATGCTCGTTTGCAGTCAGACCGCCTGTCCATGGCAGATCATTCGAATTGATATAGATGATGCCCGAGTGCGGGTCAACTGCCGGACCGCCCCATTCGCCGCCCCCGTCGAATCCGGGAAAAACGACGGTCTGCTTGTCACGCGATAACGGAATGAAGAGACCATTGCCGCGAAGGGATTTGAATTGTTCAACGGCCCACGCATGCGCCTCCGGAGTTCGAGTGGTGAGCATCTCGGGGGTCAGACGTTGGCGAGCGAAGGGCAGCGGTGCGAGTGGGATCGGCTGCGTTCGAGAGGCAACCTCGCCAGGAACATCGGAAGCAGGAAACGGACGCTCCTCGATTGGGAAGAGCGGCTTGCCGGAGACACGATCGAAGACGAAGACAAATCCTTGCTTGGTGGTCTGCGCCACCGCGTCGACCGCCTTTCCTTCGCGCTCGATGGTCACCAATGCGGGAGGAGAGGGGAAATCCCTATCCCAAATATCGTGGTGCACACCCTGAAAGTGCCAGAGCATCTTTCCTGTTCCGGCGTCGAGCGCAAGCAGGGTGTCTGCAAAAAGATCATCACCAATTCGATCGGCACCATAAAAGTCCGACACAGGGGAGCCCGTCGGCACATAGACGATGCCTCGCGGCTGGTCGACCGACATACCCGCCCAGTTGTTGGCGGCGCCCGCAGTCTTCCACGCACCCTCCGGCCAGGTCTCATAGCCTTTTTCGCGAGGGTGTGGAATCGTGTGAAAGCTCCAGGCGAGTTGACCGGTGCGGACGTGATAGGCACGAATATCACCCCGCGGGGCTGGGTTCGTCTCGGGAGCGCGGAAGCCGAGGATCAATAGGTCTTTGTAGAGCACGCCGGGTGTGGTCAGCGCGACCGTGTTTTGCGTGTAGTCCGAGTCAAGGTCCTTTCGCATGTCCAGCCGACCATTCTCACCGAAGGCTCTTATCGGCTCGCCCGAGGTCGGATCGAGCGCATAAAGGAAGTTCATGATGTAAGCAAATAACCTAGACTCTTTGCCATCGCTCCAATAGGTGAAGCCACGACTCGGCTGTCGTCCCAGGATTCCTGAGTTGAAATGCCAAAGCTGTTTGCCCGTCGCTCCATCCAACGCAACGACCTGCAGGGTCGGGCCATAGGCGTAAAGTGTACGTCCCACCACCAGCGGGTTGGTTTGCACTCCGCCTTCCGTGCCGGCATCGAAGCGCCAGACCTCCTTCATGCGTCGCACGTTCTCAGTCGTAATCTGAGCCAGCGGAGAATAGTGGTCCCCCGCGACTCCGCCGTTATAGGTCGCCCAATCGGTTCGCGCGGGCAGACTTTCTGCTTTGCGTGTTCCGTGGTTCTGCGCACGGCCGTGGTAAGTTAGCGCGGCGAGCGAAAACGCCGTAGTCACGATAACCGCGTGTGTCACACCTTTGTAGCCACGATTTGATTGGATAACTTTGCTAAGCATCGGTTTGTAACTTTACCCTGCTTGATCAATCGGGCGAACGCCAATACTACCTCATCTCACTCAGCACCATCTGCAATATATGGTTTCCAAGTCAGAGGATTTCACGTGACTTCGCGAGACTCTTATACCCTTTATCGGGGAGTGCCCAGGATCATCCCTGAACTGAATCGGCGTCAATGGGGAAATCGGAAAACCGAGGGTGGAAACCGATCCGAAACGCGCTGATTCAGTCCGAGAAATTGTTTCAGCGAAATCGCATAAGAGGGCACGAAGACTGGTGGAGCGCAAAAGCTGTGGTGTTTTTGCGATGACCAACTCGTGAAGTTTATTTCGGGTGAGCTTGAGGACGTGGAGACCCCTGAATAAACTCGGGGCTATGCGTTTCCAAAAACTACCAAAGCTGGATTCCTGCTGCCACAGCGCGGCCAGCGAACAAGGCAAAAAGCGTCATGTAGTCTACCAAATGGGCAATATTCAAGAGCAGCCGAAATTCTGGTTTTAGTGCCATTTAGCTGATTTTGCATGAAGTTGTCAGAATTGATGGCGGAGGGAGAGGGATTCGAACCCCCGTAGCCCTTTCAGGCTAAGCGGTTTTCAAGACCGCCTGTTTCAACCGCTCACACATCCCTCCGCGGCCTGCTATAGAAAGGTTAGCAGGAAACCGTGCGCCGCTGCGATACTAGAAGGCGTCTAATCGTAGTCTGGCGGTTAAATCCTCTAATGGCGACCACGAATCTTCCTAAACCGACCTCTTTCGATCGCACTTTGGCTAGTGCACGGTCGACGATGATGTTCAGCGAGGTCGCTCGTCTGGCGGTCGACAGCTTTCGGGCCAGCAAGACCCGTTTCCTGCTCACAATGCTGGGCATGGTGATTGGTTCGGCGTCGATCATCCTGGTCGCAACGCTCGGCTCGACCGGAAAACAATATGCGCTGGATCAACTGACCAGCATCGGTCCGAACAAAATTGAACTGCAATACGGCGGCGGCACAGTCAGCGGCCCGGACAATACGAGCACACCGGACTATCTAACGCTTGATGACTTAAACGCAGTTCGAGACCAGGTTCCGGGAATCATCGCCTCATCGCCTATGCTTGAATTCCATGACAACGTAAGTCTGGGCGGCGGTATTACCAAACAAACCACCCTCTTGGGTGTTTCGCCACAGTACAGGATTGTACGCAACCTGGTGGTGCTCTCGGGCCGTTTCTTCGACGACCAGGACTCGATGGCCCATGAAAAAGTCGCGGTGATCGTCGAGCCGTTTGCGATCGCGCTCTATGGCAGCGTCAACGCGGCCGTTGGAAAAACCATCAGCGTCAAAGGGCTGCCGTTCGTTATCATCGGTGTTTTCCGTGAAGCTTTCAACACCTATGGGCAGTCAGAAATCAGTGAGCACACGATGCTCGTCCCCTATCCTGTTCTGCGTTACTTCACGGGAACGAATTCTCTGAAAGAGATCTTTTTTACGATGAAAGATTCGTCGATGGTGGTGCCAGCGAGTGACCGAATTCTTGGGATTATTCGTTCCCGGCACTATGCCACCTCGGTTTATAACGCTGCGACGATGACCGACATCCTGACGAGCATGGCGAAGATCGCCGACATGCTTACTATCGTTCTTACTCTGGGCGCGGGCATTACTCTCATCGTCAGTGGCGTCGGCATTATGAACAGCATGCTCGCGAATGTTCAGTCGCGCATCAAGGAGATTGGCATTCGCAAAGCACTCGGTGCCACGAGCCGCGAGATTCGCATGCAGTTCCTCACCGAAGCAGTGTTTCTATCGTTGAGCGGCGGAGTCGTCGGCACCCTCATCGGCCTTGCGATTCCGATCACGCTGGGGCAACTGACGCCGTTCAAGATTCCAATCAGCAACTGGTCGCCTGTCTTCGCACTTGGGAGCTCGGTCATGGTGGGAGTTCTCTTTGGCACCATCCCTGCAAACCGCGCGGCCAGGCTCGATCCTGTGCAAACACTCAAGTACGAGTGAGTTCTCAGCTGGGAGCAAGATAAAAGGCATCCAATCTCCGCGAAAATTCGCTGAGTCGGATGCCTCTTCTTATTTCATCCACGCAAACTAGTTACGCGCTTGCGGTGACTTCTTCTTCCGTCTGCTCGGCCTTAACTGTTACCTTCACGTGGCTGGTGACCTCACGGTGCAGCTTCACAGGAACGTGATATTCACCGAGGCTCTTGAGCGGCTCATCGAGCGCGATCTTGCGCCGATCAATCGTGTAACCCTTGGCTTCAAGCTGATGTGCAATGTCGCCCGAGGTGACCGATCCGAAGAGATGGTCGCTCTCGCCAACCTTGCGCTCAAACACAAGCTCAACCTCGGATAGCTGGGTGCCCAATTGCTCAGCTCCAGTCTTCTCCTTGGCGGATTTGCGAACGGCTGAAGCCTTCATCTGCTCGATGACAGCCTTGTTCGTCGCATTTGCTTCGATCGCAAGTTTTTCGGGCAGCAGATAGTTGCGCCCGTAGCCATCGGCCACCTTGACGACATCTCCGCGATGACCGAGTTTATTTACATCTTCCTTCAGAATGACTTCCATTGCAGTTCTCCAATCTTCCGGCCAGCGTTATCACTCAGCCGTACTTATCCAGTAAGTCCGCTCCTATTGGGCGGAAAGTTAGAAGCGCGAGGCAAACGCCAGCAACGCAATGTTGCGCGATTGCTTGATTGCCAGGCTAAGGCGGCGCTGATGACGGGTGCAGACTCCGGTCAGACGGCGCGGAACGATCTTGCCGCGCTCGGCGACAAAGCCCTGCAGCAGGCGAACATCCCGGTAGGAGATGGCGTCAATTTTTTCGGTGCAGAACTTGCAAACCTTCTTGCGCCGGAAGAACTTGCGGCCGCCAGGACCAGCAGGCGGACCCCCGGCAGGACGCGGACCACGGGGACCGGCCCCAGGGCCGGAGTGACCGCCGCTCGGGCGGGAGTGCTCATTCGATTGTGTGCTGTTGAATTCGTCAGCCATGATAATTCCCTCTCATGTTCGTTATGCTTTCCTTCGCTCCAGACCCTCAATGGAGCCTCTGAACACTTGGGCTATTCGGCGGCAAGTGGAAGCGAAGTACAGCGGTGGTAATGCGTTGTGCGATGTCGCGAACTTCATCGCAGATCTTATGTGAAACCGGAAAACTAAACTGCAGTCGCGGTCTCGGCGGTCGCAGCCTCGGCTGGGGCTGCGGCTGCAGGCTTCTTCTCTTCGTCGGTCTCGACCGCGGCAACTGTTTCGGCCTGAACCGGGGCCGAAGGTTGAGCGCTGCGCTTAACTTTGGTGTCACGAATTGCTTTGATCTTCGCCAGACGCTTCTCTTCTTCATCAATGCGCACGGTGATGAACTTGATCACCTGCTCGGAGACGCGTAGACGGCGCTCGATCTCAGTGATGAGCGAGCCTTGGGCGCCAACAATCAGCAACACGTAAAAGCCGTCGTTGAACTTGTGCACCGTGTAGGCAAGCCGGCGGCGGCCCCACTTCTCTTCTTCTGGTTTGGATAGAATCTCTCCGCCACCATCAGTGACGTTCTTCTTGAACCCTTCAATCAGTTTGTCGAGTTCAGCTTCTTCAACGTCCGGACGGACGATGAACATAATTTCATAGCGACGATTCATTCGATTGCTTCTTTCTGCGAAGTTCTGCTTCGCACCGTACGGGCGTCTGTTCTGCCAGTCCGGTTTGGAAAATCAACTGCGTTTATTTTTCCTTCGGCTCATCCGTTCCATTTGCAGGATCGTCTGGCCGACGGTTGAACCTGTTCATTGCAGCGCCGACCCCATCGGTCAGCACCACTTCGACAGCGTCTTTCACCCTGTCGAGCACTTCGTCCAGCACAGCAAGCTCCTGCTTGCGCATCGGTGCGAGCAGATAATCCCTGCCGCCCGCCTTAATCTCTCGTCCATCCGCCAGCGCTGGCTTCCCAACGCCGATGCGAACCCTTAACCACTCTTCCGTGCCCAGGACACCGGAGATCGACTTCACTCCGTTATGTCCGTTCGCCGAACCACGTTCGCGTATCCGAATCGTGCCCAGCGGAAGTGCAAGCTCGTCGTAGAGGACAATCACATCCTCAGACGACATCTCCAACTCCTGAATCAAAGCGGCCACCGAAAGCCCGCTCAGATTCATAAACGTCTCAGGCTTGGCCAGCAGAACATCCTGCCCTGCAAGCGTCGCCCTGGCAGTCAACGCCTTACCGCGGCGATTCGTCAGCATCACGCCGCAATCCTCCGCGATGCGATCTACCGCTAAAAACCCGGCGTTGTGCGGCGTGAACTGATACTCGATGCCGGGATTGCCGAGACCGACAATCAACTTCACGCTGCGTGCCCTCTCAAACCAACAAACTCAAGCGGCCTGCGAACCGAAGGATCGCAGACCGCGAAAAAACTACTTCTTCTTTGCGTCCTTCGCATCGGCAGCGGGAGCAGCGGCGGCGGGAGCAGCGGCAGCGTCCGTCTTGCCCTTTTTGGCAACTTCCGGTTCCGTCGGAGCAGCGGCAACTTCTTCCACAGGAGCAACCTCTTCCTTGACGATAGTGACGTGTGCAACCGTCGCATCTTCGTCGTCGAGGAATTTAATGCTTCCCGAGTGAGGCAGATCAGAGACGTGAATCAGGCTGTGAAGTTCCATGTTCGAGACGTCTACATCAAGATGGCTCGGAATATCAGCCGGCAAGCACTCGATCTCGACCTCGCGCAACACGTGCTCGAGAATGCCTCCCTGCGACTTCACGCCAACCGGGATGCCTACCAACTGAATCGGCACGGACACGCGCATGACCTTATCCATCGCAATCCGCTTCAGGTCGATGTGGAGCAGCTTGCCCTTGATCGGCTCATTCTGCCAGTCAACGATCATCGCCTTTACAGCAGCCGAACCTTCGACATTGAGGTCAAAGATCGTGTTGTGGCCCGAATCCGAGTGCAGAATTCGCGTAATCACCTTGGGATCGACCGAAACCGCAACCGACTCCTGGCCGGCCCCATAAACAACCGCGGGAATTTTGCCCGCAACACGCACGCGACGCGCTGCATTCTTGTTGAACTTGCCCTCACGGGGAGTTGCGACGACTGCTTCAGTATTTTTTTGTGCTGCCATGACTTCCATCTTCCTTTCGGGCACAGAGTTGAGCTCTGCTCCCTTTGCGACGATGCCGCTTGAATTTGTACTGCTCAGTTGAACAGCGTACTCACGCTGGTCTCCATATGAATGCTCTCGATGGCCCGGCCCAGCAGTCCTGCAATCGAAAGCACTTTGATCTTTTCCACCTTCGCCGCGTCTTCACGCAACGGGATGGTATTCGTCACGACTACCTGCTCCAGCCGTGAATTCGCGATGCGTTCAACTGCCGGCCCTGAAAGCACCGGATGCGTCGCGCACGCATAAACTTTTCCTGCGCCCTGTTCTATCAGCGCATCCGCCGTCTTCACCAACGTTCCGGCGGTATCGATAATGTCATCGAGGATCAAGCACGTCCGGCCCTGTACATCGCCAATCACGTTCATCACCTCGGTGATATTGATGTCGGTCCGCCGCTTGTCGACGATGGCCAACGGCACATCCAGTTTCTTAGCGAAGAATCTCGCCCGTTCCACACCGCCTGCGTCCGGGGAAACCACCGTCAGGTTCGGCAAGTTCAGATCCCGGAAGTAGCTCACCAGCACCGGGCTGGCAAACAAGTGATCCACCGGAATATTGAAAAACCCCTGTATCTGAGCTGCATGCAAATCAACCAGCAAGGCTCGGTTTGCACCGGCAGTCGTCAGCAGATCTGCAACCAGCTTCGACGTAATGGCAACCCGCGGTCGGTCTTTTCTGTCCTGCCGCGCATAGCCATAATAGGGGATCACAACCGTGATTCGCCCGGCTGAGGCGCGCTTCAGCGCATCCATCATGATCAGCAACTCGACAAGATGCTGATCCACCGGGTAACACGTAGGCTGAACGAGAAAGACATCCGCACCGCGAACATTCTCGAGCAACTGAAAATGAACCTCGCCGTCGGAGAATCTCTGCAACCGGGTCTCGCCCAGGGGCACACCGACGAACTTGCAGATCTCCTCGGCTAAAGCCTTGTTGGAAGATCCGCAAAAAATCTTCATGCGCTTACTTTCTGTCAGGCGGCCGGAGCGCTTTTTTTCCGGAGCTGTCTTCTCTGTTGCCTTCGCCTGAGAAAGCACGTTCGCAGGCTGAGAGCTCGCTTCTGTCTCTTCAGCCTGCTCTGAAATAGGGGAAAGAACCGCAGTCGTGTCGTTTTTATTCACGTGAAACCCTCCAGGTTGGTTGACCTTGATTGTTCCTGCTGTCTTACAGAGCCTTGTTGCGGCCCTGCACTTCTTTGAATCCTTGGTTGCGAATCCTAAAAAAGCTAAAGACTTCGGCCTTTCAAACTTCTCACTTCTTTCTCCGCACAATTTTTTAGCGGAGTCAAAAACCGTCATACTCGCGGCAATTGTTGCCGCGAAATAACCCTAAATTTTCCGCTCGCTTCGGCGTCGACTTTTGGTTGGGCGACTAGGATTCGAACCTAGACAAAGAGATTCAAAGTCTCTTGACCTACCGTTAGTCGATCGCCCAGTAAATCACCGGTATTTTTATCTTACCCGGCGAGGTCACTCTGCGAACATACATTCCCAGTACTCGGCTCGTGGCAGGGTCTTCGTCAGAAGAGCCTGCACTCCAGAGGACTGGACGCGCTGCTGAGCTGCCTTTGCATCCTGCTCAGACCGGTAAAGCCCGAACAGAGCAGAGCCGGAACCTGATAACGCCGCATAGATCGCGGGGCCATCCGAATCACTACCCATCAATAAGCGCTTGGTTATTCGCAAGGAGGGATACTGAGGAAAGACCACGTCTTCAAAGTCATTATGAAGACCATCGTTTCCTATCCCGGTGCGGACAAGCGCGAGAAGGGTATTCTCGGCGAGATCATTCAGCGCATAGATCTGGCTTTCACCAGATAAACCCTGTTTTTTCTCAGAGTTAGAATCGCGAAGGATACCGGAGGTGCCGGGCTTACGATCACCTGTCTTCGCAGAAAGGGATGAGTAAGCAAGACTCAACTGTTTTAGTCTATCGGGGTTAGCTGCGGAAGTCAATTCGCCCCCGCTTTCTCGAACCTCCCTGTTCTCTTCTTCCTGCTTCACATCCCATGCCTTGAAGGCCGCTGGAGTCGAGACCCCAATCGGTGGCACCGCAACCACACACCAGGCTTTGGGTAAATCCGGAATCGGAACGACCTGCTCTCCTCGCCCTATTCCTAAAACGGATCCACCTAATAGAAAAAAAGGCACATCCGAGCCTACCTCCGCCGCCAACTTCAGCCGCTCCACCCCAGGCAAGGCCATTCCTAACTCCCGCTCCAGCCCCAGGAGCGCCGCAACCGCATTCGCCGAGCCAGCCCCCATTCCTCCTTGCACCGGCAGCTTCTTCTCAATATGAACCGCTACCTCAGCCGTCACTCGCAACCGTGCCAGGCAGCCTTCAACCATTTTCCAGCAGGTATTCCGGCCGTCCAACGGGACCCGTTCATCGTTGGTTGTTAGCTTAATTCGCGTCTCAGCGCCGTTACCTAAACTTCGTGCGGAAACCGTCAACAGGTCATGCAGATCGAGCGTCTGATACAGCGTCGTCAACCCATGAAATCTATCTGGCCGCAAAGGCCCAATCGCCAGCCCCAGATTGATCTTCGAAAACGAACGAACATACGTCGGCATGAACTTCGATTCTACCCATCAATCCGAAACAAGAGAACTACCTCAAAAGATCGAGAAGGTCACCTCAATATTCATCTCCACGGTCACCGGCCTTCCATTCTCCATCGCCGGCTTGAATCGGTACTGCCTCACCGCGGCCACCGCTCTCTCGTCGAGTCCCATCCCCACTGCACGAAGCACATGCACGTGCGAGGGAATTCCTTTGTCATCTACCCAAAGATTCACCATCACGTTCCCCGAAAACTTCGCTTTACGTGCCTCTTCGGAAAACTCCGGCTCAAACCAATACACGGGAATCGGAGCACTTACCCCCCCGCCGACCTGCTTCACGCCGTCGCCTGCGTTCCCACCCGAACCTACCCCAATCCCCGGACCATCGCCCCGTCCGAGCCCCGTTCCCTTTCCGTCTCCCATGGAGAGGCCAACCAGTGGCGAAGTTGCCACACCAATTTGCGGAAGACTGCTCGCCATCTTCACATCCGGCTGCACCTCAAGAGTCGGCTCGATATGAATCTTCGGCTCAATCAACGGCGGCGCCTTCGGTGGAACAATCTGCTCCTCAGCAAATTTTGGAGGGGTCCCTTTCGTTACTGGCGTCGGTCCACGTTGGCCGCCACCACCACCCATCGCGTGAGTTCGCGGCAAAGCCTGAGGTGGATCGGTCAAGGCGGTTGTCTGCAGATTGACCGGTGCGGCAAGGTGAATGCGCGTCGTCGCCGCATAGCCGATCACGATAATGACGAAAACGTGCGCCACCACGGCCCATCCGGTCGCGCGATAGCTCCGCCGCACGACCATTCGGTCAACCACCGCAACTGGCCGCGACTCCAGCAACAGGGGAGCCTCGTTCGGCAAGATCAACTCCCGCAATCCATTCCAGATCGAACGAAACAAGCCCTCCTGCTTCAATTCACCTTCAAATAAAGCCAGCGATGACGCCTCACAAGCTCCGGAAGCTGCAGCCATCTCGACCCGCGCCATCACCCTCTGCATCAATCCCGCTTCCGGCTCCGGATTCGCAATCTCCCGCAGCACATCATCCAGCAGCATCTCGAACTCGATCGCATCTCTCATCGCTGCCCCTCCTGCATCCCCAGAAATCTTCGCCTCAATTCGGTCCTTGCCCGCATTATCCGGGTGCGAACCGTTCCTTCGGGAATTCCCATCACCTCTGCAACCTCCCGCGAGGTCATCTCTTCCACTGACGAGAGCACAAGAGGCTGGCGCAACTCTTCCGGCAATCCGTCGATCAACCGCCGCAACACCGCGCGATCATCTCCTTCCACAACGTTCTGCTCGGGAGACCTGTCGCTCACCGCCAGATGCAGCTCCGCCACATCTGACATCCTCTCCGACACTCGCGGCAGATGATCCATCGCCACTCTCCAGACCGTCCGCGCCAGAAAACCCTTCTCGTTCTCCATCCGGAGCCAGCCATCCGTGCGGTACAGCTTCAGAAATGCCTCCTGCACCGCGTCTTCCGCATCCTGCCGATTCCTTAGCAGTCCAAATGCCACCTGAAACATGAATCTCGCCTGCCGCGCGACCATCTCCTCAAATCGCTCCTCGTTTCCAATCTCCTTATCGCGACGTTGCTCAATCCGCCGATCCTCCACATACTCCGTCAAGGCCTGAACACGAACACCCATCTCGCCTCTTCCGATAACTAACCTGACCTGCTTTCCCTAAGACCGTCCTTAACACGAAACCGTTCACTTTTTTTGAGATTGTCTTTCCAAAGCCATTTGCAACGAGGGCGACTGGCCCATCGGCGTCCGCCTACGTTACCCTCCATTAACGGAGTCTTCATGCCCTGTTTCCCGGTTTCTCTGCCTCGACTCGCCTGGGCCGCATGGCCGATCCTTGCTACCACGCTCATCAGCCAGACCGCGGGTCTTGCCCAGGCGCCCCCCGAAAATCCCGTCCGCACCCAGCACGCGATGGTAGTCACCATCCAGCACAACGCGACTGACGCTGGCGTTGAGATCCTGAAGCAAGGCGGCAACGCCGTCGACGCGGCTGTGGCCGTCGGTTTCGCCCTTGCGGTCGTCTACCCTGCCGCAGGCAACATCGGCGGAGGGGGTTTTATGCTCATCCGCGACAAGCACGGCAAGACTCACTTCCTCGACTATCGCGAGAAGGCCCCCGCGGCAGCCAGCCGTGACATGTACCTCGATGCCCAAGGCAACGTTGTTCCGGGGATGTCGCTCATCGGCTATAAAGCCAGCGGAGTTCCTGGGTCTGTCGCGGGCCTCACCTACGCGCAGAAGCACTATGGGAAGCTCAGCCTTGCGCAGGACATGGTTCCCGCCATTAAGCTCGCCAGCGAGGGCTATGTTCTCTCTGACGCGGAAGCTCGCAGCCTGCAAAGCAAAAATCTAACCCGATTTCCAGCATCCGCCAAAATTTTCCAGCGCAATGGTGACTTCTATAAAGAAGGCGACACCTTCAAGCAACCCGAGCTGGCAGCCACTCTCACCCGCATCTCCCAAAACCCCAACGACTTCTACAAAGGAGCGATGGCCCACCAGATCGCCGACTTCGAAAAGGCGGGCGGAGGACTTATCACCGCCGAAGACCTCGCAGCCTATCAGGTCAAAGAGCGCACGCCCATCCGTGGGAAATACCACGGCTACGACATCATCACCGCTCCTCCTCCTTCCTCGGGCGGCATCGTCCTCGTCGAGCTCCTGAACGTCCTCTCCACTTACGATCTTCCCAAACTGGGCTCAGATCGTAGTACAGAACAGGTCCACACGATTGTTGAAGCCTTCCGCCGCGCCTACATGGATCGCAGCGATTATCTCGGCGACCCCGACTTCAACACTCTGCCGCTCAAGCAGATGGCAAATCCCAAATACGCCGCGGCCTGGCGAGCCTCCATCGATCCCAACAAACCCACGCCTAGCAAAGACCTCGTTCGCCCTGCAGGGTTCATGCCGTCTCCGCCACAGCAGACTACAGTGAAGGAGTCTACGCAGACCACGCACTTCTCCGTCGTTGACGCGGACGGTAACGCCGTCTCCAACACCTACACCCTGAACGGCGGCTTCGGGTCTGGAGTCACAATCGAAGGCCTCGGCTTCCTTTTGAACAACGAGATGGACGATTTCACTTCGAAAATCGGCGTCCCCAACATGTTTGGCCTCATCCAAAGCTCAGCAAACTCGATCGCTCCCGGCAAGCGACCGCTGTCCGCTATGACGCCAACGATTCTCACCACGCCCGGTCACTGGTACAAATCCGGCAAACTTGCCTTCGTTCTGGGGAGCCCAGGCGGAGCAACCATCATCACCACAGTCGCCAACGACATCATCAGCACCGTCGATAACGGCCTCAACATCCAACAGGCCGCTGACGCCCCGCGCTTTCACCATCAATATCTTCCCGACCGTATCGATCTCGAGAAGAAGTTTCCCGTTCGACCCGCTGAAGCCCTCGCCGCTATGGGCTATACCATCAACCGGCTTGCGGTTGCCGATGAACATAACCCTGGGGTCTGGGGCGATAGCGAACTCATCGCCATCGACCCTAAAACCCACGAACTCCTGGGCGGCCACGACAACCGTCGCAACTACGGCAAAGCCGACGGCTACTAATCGACACAATGAACAGCCTGCCAACAAACATCTTCGCCAATCCGATATGGCATGCTTTGCAAACAAGACACAAGCATTTCGCCATGACCGTCGGCGAAGCTCGCCGGTATCCTGCCGATGTCGCCCCGTTCGCCGCAATCGGCTCGCCTACCCGAGCAGCTCTTCAACAACTCGCGTCCCTCATTGTCCATGGCGAACATCTCTGGCTCTTCGACGACGACTTTCCGCTTGCACCTGAGATCGATTGGCTCCAAACGCTTCAGTGTCTCCAGATGGTCTTGCCCAGCGATATCAATCCGCCTGATCCGAGCATCGAACTAACCCCACTCAGAGCAGTCGATGGTCCGGACATGGTTGCCCTCACCACGCTTGCGTTTCCCGGCTTCTTTCGCAATAGAACCTACAGGATGGGTTCCTATTTTGGCATTCGACACCACGGAGAACTTATCGCCATGGGCGGCGAGCGTATCATGCTCGATGGCTATCCCGAAGTAAGTGGTGTCTGCACACACCCTGACCATCGTGGCAAAGGGTACGCAGCTGCCATCATCTGGCAGCTTGTGAGAGATCATCGCCGCAACGGCGAGACCTCCTGGCTTCACGTCGCTGCTTCAAATCGCAGGGCAATCGATCTTTACGAGAACCTCGGATTTAAGACTTTCCAAACTGTCACGCTCCACAAAATCTCCCGAAGCTAAGCCGGTCTTCACCTTGCTCCGGCTGCGAGCCGCAGGCTTCGATTCGTTACGACACAAGACTGTTGAAATATCTCGCTCACATCCTCCGCCCGCACCGGACTTGTCCTGGCCCGCGGCACCAGCGCCATAAACCCAGGAACCTCGCACAACGTTTGATAATTCCGGCTCATCGCATTCACTGTCTCAGCTCCCCAATTCGAAAACCCTCGAAAACTGTGCACAATAAAATCCGATTCATTGTCTCGGAGAGTTCCATTGATCAGAATCAAGTCATACTCTTCATTGCCGATGCTCGTGACAATCGGTTCCCCAGACCATACCCCCTGCAGCGAAAGCTGATGATAAAAATATGGGTCCAGGAGAACGGGATTGCGGCTGCGCAGCTCCAGATAAGGCCAATCGGACAGCATCCGAATGTCACCAATCTTTTTCGTGACCAGATTTGGACCGGAAATTTCTCTAAAATTGCCTCTCTGATGAAACAAAAAGGCGCAACACAGGATTGTTATTGCAACAGGAATCCAAACCGAACGTTGCGCCCATTCCTCAATCTTGTTTAGTCCTGCAGGTGCCAGCAAAATGATCAGGAACCAAGGAAGAATCAGATAATTGATATCGCCGCCGACAATTGCGAATCCCGCCACGCTCGAAGCACAGCCCAAAACAATCGACAAAATAATCGGCCGGTATCTCGCTGCCCTCCAGCGTTCCATCGCGCCAACACAGGCGATTCCAGCTGCAGCAACACTGGTCAGGCTACCCAGTAAAAAACGGACCGTTTGAGGAATTGCGGCCGACCAAAGAACACTCGCGCTTTTGATCACCAGGAAATTTGCAAGAAAATGTTCATGGCGCCACCATAATACGGACAGAATTAACGCCGTAGCGGCCGCGCTTCCGCCAATCAGTACAATTGTGTCCCGAAACCTCTTTGCAAGCACGCTATCAATCGTGAGTGCCAGCAGTACCACGCCGACGTTCTGTTTCGTCAGATATCCCAGCGCTCCCAGCACTCCGGCTAAGAAAATCAGCCGGGTTTTTCCATTCGCAACCGCGTACACCACCAGTGCAGCAAGAACAAAGAAAATGGATATCGCATCCGCCCTCGCACTGCTGCAAAACGGCGTGGCACACACGCAGGCCAGCCCCAGTACTATCTCAAAAGCAACCCAAGCTCTTCGCCTTTCAAGCTTCCATGCGAGATATCCAACCAACCCGACAGACCCAAGAAACGCCAAAAAAGAAAGCGCTCGCACAAGTTCAGTCGTCAACGTTGGAGCACCATGTGCAAGCTTGGCAAGAACGCTTCCCAGAAAATAAAACACTGGCCCATACTGCTGAGCGTTCCATGGAGGTTGAAACGGATTGGAATAAAGATATCCCGTCCGCAAGGCGGTCAAAAAAGCAAAAATCCCTACCCCTTCAGGATAGGTCGTCTCATTCCTCAGAAAAATGGCGTGCACGAGAAGTCTCACGATCACCACAGCTTCAATGAGGAATGGAATGGAAATGAGAAGTGTAGCCAGTGTCGGCCTCAAACCCACTTTCCCTTCGTACTGTTTGCTTTGGAGAGCTTCTCTCACTGACCTGAACAAAGCCTTTCGTCACACAAAAGTGTTTCAAGACTATCGCACACCCTCAGCACACTCGAAAAAGGAGAAGCGAAGAGGTAAACTACGCGCGCGAGAGGAATCACAGCATGGTGCTTGAAATCGCCAAACCCGTCGCTCTCCTCCTCTGCCTGCTCTCGCTCTACGCGGTCTTCCACACGCTTTTTCTCACTATGGAAGATCCTCACCTGCTCCTTCAGCCCCATCGCGCCTTAGATGACCGAATTTTCGATTCGCTCCTTCTGCTTATCCTCTCCGCTGCAATCTCAACTCTCGGCGGCCTCATCTTCCGCGAAGCCGAACCTCACCCACGCACTCCTCTCGCAACTACCCTCCCTCTGCTCATCTTCTACTGGGGTACCGGCATAATGACGGCTCTTTTCTTCCTCGCCTGGTTCCTCGAAACCCACTACATCTTCAGCCCGAAGGTCCACTGGTGAACATTGCTCGTGCCTGAAGTGCTTTCTTAGAATCTTTGCCGTTCTGCTTGCATCTCTATAGTCAAAAATAATGGATACCGCTACGCTAAACGCTCTCTCATCCTTTCCCCAGCAACTTGAGGCGCACTTTGCCTCCATTCCCGCACCGTTCAGACAATGGACTCCTGAATCATGGGAGGGTGTTCCCAGCGAACCCTTTACTCCCATTGAACAAATCTGCCACGTGCGCGACATCGAGCTTGCCTACCACGACCGCTTCGAACGCACGCTGAACCAACTCAATCCGCCACTAGACACAGTGGATGGCGAAGCGCTTGCGCATGCGCGTGACTATGACACTTCAAGCGCGTCCGAAGTCTTCTCTGCGATCCGCTCAGCACGGGCGAAGACCCTCGAGCTACTCTCCTCACTCACACCCGAGCAGTTCGCTCGAACGGCGACGTTTGAAGGCTATGGACCCCTAACGCTCCGGAGCCTCGTCCACTACCTCTGCAGCCACGATCAGCAACACCTTGCAGGTCTGCAGTGGCTTCTCGGCAAGATCGAGGCCTCCCGCATCGCCGAAAATCTTCCAACGGTAGTTTGAGGGCTCCTACTTGCCACTCAAAGTCCTGTCAATCGCGGCCTGCGCCAGCGGCGCCATAATGGCATAGCCAGCAGCATTTGGATGCACTCCGTCAAAGCTCGTCCCAGCCTTCATTCCGCCATTCTCATCTGCCAGCGCTGAGTAATAATCCAGATAAGTAACGGAATTAGTTACACAATATCCCTTCAGCCAGTCATTCAGCGCCTTGATCTTCATCGCCGGAGTCAAGCCCGGACGCCACGGATAATCCGCAGCCGGAGTGATCGAGGCGATAATCACTCGAATTCCATTGGCCTTCGCCAGGTCGACCATCGACTTGAAATTATCCTGCGTCATCTCCGCAGTCATTGGCCCAGTGTTCCCCGCAACGTCATTCGTACCCGCCAGAATCACCACTGCCGCCGGATGCAGATCGATCACATCCTGGCGGAACCGCACAACCATCTGCGGTGTCGTCTGCCCGCTGATCCCGCGATTCACATAAGGCTTGCCCGGAAAAAATTCTCCTGTATTTGGCCTCCGACCCCATCCATCCGTAATCGAATCGCCATAGAACACGACTCTTCCAGCCTCTGCCGGGCCAAGCGCAGCGTTGTCAGCCTTATATCGAGCCAACTGCGGCCAATCCGCCAGCTTCGCCTGCATCGTCGCAATCTGTTTCGCCGCATCTGCCGGCGCGGGAGTCGCCGCAGCAGGAGCAGGAGCCGCCTGCGGCCAACCACTTACTGCAACTCCAATGACCATCACAACCCGCAAAAGATTCTTCATCGTTCCTCCTCGCAATCGGTTCCGATTCTAGCCTGAGCGGCCTTCATGCCACATCCCATCACTATTCCAGACTCACCAGCGATACCATAAGGCGTGCGCCTTCCTGTCAATCCGCCGATCCCGCCCATGCTCGCGAAGCGAGTCGACACAATGCCGGAAGGAGATACATGGATCTTTGAACCCAAGTGGGACGGATTCCGCGCCCTCATCTTCCGCGACGAAGATAAGATCTTCATTCAGAGCCGAGACCTGAAACCTCTTGATCGTTATTTTCCCGAACTGGTCGAGGCTCTTCTGTCTCAATTGCCTCGGCGTTGTGTCCTCGACGGCGAAATCGTCATCGCCGATCAAAACGGTCTCGACTTCGAAAAACTGCAACTACGTCTTCATCCGGCAGCCTCGAGAGTGAAGCTGCTTTCCAATCAAATCCCCGCCTCCGTCGTTTTCTTCGACCTTCTCTGCGAGGGCGATTCGGATCTTCGCGGAGAGCCATTTCACATTCGGCGTCAAAAACTGGAAGAGTTGCTCTCCTCCGCAAAGCCTCCGATTCACATCACACCCGCAACCAATCAAAAAGATACCGCCGCCGACTGGTTTCGCCGCTTCGAAGGTGCCGGTCTCGACGGAGTCATCGCAAAAGACATCTCAGGAACTTACCAGCCTGACAAACGTGTCATGCTGAAAATTAAGCATGAACGCGACTGCGACTGCGTCGTTGCAGGTTTTCGCTGGCACAAAAACGGAGAAGGCACCGCCATCGGGTCCCTGCTCCTCGGACTCTTTGATGATTCCGGAGTTCTCCAACACGTGGGAGTCTGTGCGAGCTTTACGCAACCGAAGCGCCGCGAGTTGGTCGGATTCCTCACACCCTATCGCCAAGAGGCGCTCGAAAGTCATCCGTGGGGTTCCTGGGCTGGCGCGGATCATCGCATGCCCGGAGGCCAAAGCCGCTGGAGCCAGGGCAAAGATCTCTCATGGGAACCCTTACGGCCGGAGCTCGTGGTCGAGGTCGCCTACGAACATATGCAAGGTACGCGATTTCGCCACATGGCCCAGTTTCGCAGATGGCGCATCGATAAGAATCCGCGCGACTGCACCTATGCCCAGCTTGAGGTTGTCCCACCCCAGGAATTAATGGCCATCTTCGCTCCCGGCCGCTGAAGCCTTCGCCGCTTTCTTTGAACTCCACCTCTCACGCCACTCGCGCGTTGGGTCGTCGTCCGGATCGGGAGTCTCCTGCGCGGGTCTCTGCTCTTCCGGAACATGACGAAGGTTTACCCGAATTCGCGTCCAAGTCGACGACCGCCCTCTCATCGAATCCACCAACACATCGTCCACTGCCAGGAAAGCCACAACACCCGGATTCTTTTGCTTCCACCTCTCCAAACCATCCAAGGCAGCCTGTTTATCCGGCGAGTTTGCAACCACGATCAGCGGCATCTTCGTCCGAGGGTTCTTCGGCGCCGCAGATTTCGCGCGCGAAGGCGCCACCCGCGGAGCCTCTCCATCCGCCTTGCGAAAGTGCGGGGGCCAAGGTGCGTCGCCAAGACCTGCAGCCTCATCCTTTTCTGCAAGTTCCAGCAAACTTTCGATAGATCCGGCTACAGCATTGATCTCTGCTTGGGGATCGCCGATCTCTGCGAATCGTCCAGGAACAGTGAAGATCGTGAAGTCGGCGGGATCGCAGTCCGGAACTTCTTCCCATCGTAGCGGCGTTGAAACTCGGGCATCCGGAAGCGGCCTCACGGAATACGCCGAACATGTCGTGCGGTCCTTCGCATTCTGGTTGTAGTCGAGAAAAACTCCGTGCCGCTCCTCCTTCCACCACTTCGAGCTCGCCAGCCCCGGCATGGCTCGCTCCACGGCCCGCGAAACCGCCAACGCCGCTCTTCTCACTTCCGTGAACGTCCATCGGGGATGAATCCGCACGTTCACATGCATCCCTCGTGAGCCGCTCGTCTTAGGCCAGCCACGCAGTCCATGGTCTTCCAAAAGAGACTCCACACCAAGCGCAACCTGCCGCACATCAGTCCACAGCACACCGGGCCCAGGATCAAGATCGATTCGCAACTCGTCAGGATGGTCGAGATCAGCGGTTCGCACCGGATGCGGATGTAACTCGATGCACCCAAGATTAACAATCCACGCTAGCCCGGCCGCATCATCAACGACAATTTCTTCTGCAGTTCGCCCCGAAGGAAAAGAGAGCGTCACCGTCCGCAACCACGAAGGCCGCTCCGACGGTGCACGTTTCTGATAAAAAGCCTCTGCCTCCGCACCGTTGACGAAGCGCTTTAATACGATCGGCCTGTCGACGATTCCCGCGAGCGCCCCCGGAGCAATCGAAAGATAGTAGCGCACGAGATCGAGCTTCGTTACCTTTGCCTGTTTGGAAAAGTAAAGCTTGTCGGGATGCGTAACCCGTACCTCGCGGCCATCGATCCCTAACACTTCAACGGATTCTTCGGCTTTTCCCTTTGCCATACAAATTCAGTCTCAATTCTTTGTTACTCAGCCTACCTTAAGCGAATGTCTTTCACGTCGATTCAGATAGCGCAGGGCTTCTTGTGCAGCATGAAAACCCGACATCCCATGAACACCACCGCCAGGAGGAGTGGACGCTCCGCAAAAATAAAAGCCATCAAGAGGCGTCCGATACAACGATCTGGTAGGACGAAAAAGAAGTTGACCGAAATTCATCGCACCAGCAGAGAGATCGCCGCCAACGAGATTTGGATTCCATTGTTCGAGCGTGGCAGGAGGCGAGACAACACGCGCCAGAACGCAATCGCGGAAGCCCGGAGCAAATCGTTCAATCTGTCTTTCGATAGCCTCCAGCCGATCTATGCTACTCGCGTTACGAACATGACAGTACGCCCACGCCGTATGCTTGCCCTCCGGAGCGCGCGATGAATCAAAGAGCGAGGGCTGAACGAGAAGAACAAACGGAGCATCCGAGGCAAAGCAACTCTCCGATGCGGCGATCTCCTCCAGAGTGCCCCCGAGATGCACCGTAGCGGAGCGCAAACACTCCCTCGCAGTCCATGGAATTGGCGAACTCAGTGCGTAATCGATCTTGAACGCGCCCGGTCCGTAACGAAACCGCTCAAGCTGACGACGATATCCTGCCGGCAATGCCGAGCCTGCAATTCCCAAAACCAGACGAGGATTCACATCGGCAAGAACCAGATCGGCCTTCGGCAACTGAATCACCTCGGAGTTTGTGTCGATGCGACCTCCGAGCGATTCAAAATGACGTGCAAGCGAATTGGTCAGCGTCTGCGCACCTCCTTGAACAATAGGCCACCCGCTGGCATGCCCCGCGGACATCAGTACGAGCCCAACGGCCGCAGAAGTAGGAGCTTCGAGCGACATCACAGAATGCGCCGCAACTCCCGCGAATAAGGCCTGCGCACGCACTCCCGAAAAACGAGAACGTGCAAGAGAGGAGGCAGGCAGAAGCGCAGAAAGCCCAAATCTGGCAAGCAAAAATGGATGCTTCGGAGCGTGAAGTACAGGTCCGAGAATCTCTTCGGCCAGATCGTCAAAACGTCCCGCCAGCGGCTCAAACAAAGACCGATACTTCCGTCCATCCAGTGCATCAAGATTAGTCACCGTGTCTTCGATCGAATGCTCCAGCAGCACTGCCGTACCATCGTCAAGCGGGTGCGCACAAGGTGCATACGGCTCAATCCAGGGAATTTCAATGGGCAAAGATCGAAAGAAAGGACTTGCAACTCCCATCGGGTAGACCGACGATCCCAAATCATGCCGAAACCCAGGCAGCGTCGTCTCGGCAGACGAACACCCGCCTCCGATCCTCGCATTGCGCTCCGAGACAGTGGCCGTCACACCAGCAGAGGCCAGCACGATCGCAGCCGAAAGACCGTTGGGGCCGGAACCGATAATGGAAGCTGTCGCCATCGTCAAAAGCAGCGCACCAAAACTCTGACACGCAGTTTCTAGTCTTGCCCTTCTTGAATTAAGATGCGACTTTACCTCTAACGAAATATTTCCGGTCGGAGCTGACGCCGAAGATCACCAGGCACCGAACGGCAAAACGCAAAACATTCAAACCCTCGCAGAAGGCCATCTATGCAAAACGCGAGACGAGTCTTCCGTTATCTCTTCGATCCCGCATATGGCCATCCCGATCATCTTATTGCGCGCTGGCTCTTTCTTCGCTCGCTTGGCCTGATTTATTTCTCAGCCTTCTTCGCACTTCTGTTTCAAATACGCGGTCTTATTGGTCCGCATGGCATCCTTCCCGCCGCCGAATATCTGCAAAGCCTTTCCGGCCCGATTTCGATGCGTCTCTGGTTCGCCCCCACTCTCCTCTGGCTGAACAGCAGCGACCACATGCTGATGGGACTTTGCTGGATCGGCCTTTTCGCCTCGGTGATCCTGTTCCTGAACATCTCTCCACGAGCAATGCTCGTAATCTGCTTCGGCTGCTTTCTTTCGTTTGTAACTGGCGCGCAGGACTTCTCCGGATATCAATCTGATGGCATGCTCCTCGAAGCCGGCTTTCTCTCCATCTTTCTTGCGCCCTCGGGTTTCCTGCCTGGCTGGGGAGCGAAAGAGCCGCCCTTGCGAGTTGCAACCCTGCTCCTTCTCTGGGAGTGGTTTCGCATCTACTTCGAATCCGGAATCGTCAAACTTGCCAGCGGCGATCCTACCTGGCGAAATCTCACGGCAATGTACGAGTACTACCAGAACGGACCGCTCCCTACCTGGATCGGCTGGTACCTGCAACATTTTCCTCACTGGTTCCACATTGCAACAGCCGCCATGACACTCAGTATGGAGCTGCTCCTGGTCTGGCTGGTTTTTCTCTCACGTCGCTGGCGGGTCGCCTGCTTCTTCATTGTTACTGCGTGGCAGATCGGGGTCATCGCTACAGCAAATTACACCTTCCTCAACTATCTTGTGCTGATCCTCGCGTTCCTTTTGCTCGACGATGCATTCCTCGTCCGCTTTGTCCCTTCGCGTTGGCGAAGCAATTGGAACCGCGATAGCTACACGAGTACCGAGCCGGAAATTCTCGATCAACCTGCTGGCGAACGTGGCGTAGAATCCGCACCAGATCTACTCGCAAAACTTCGAACCGGCATTGCCGTAGCTGTGCTCACCTGGATCTTCTACGCCACAGCGATTCCTCTCATACGAATGGCATGGCGCAATGCCCCGTTTCCGATCGCGCCAATCGTCGCCCTCGACCCCTTCCGCATTGCGAACCAATACGGACTCTTCGCCGTCATGACTCCGCACCGTTATGAGATCGAATTCCAGGGCTCCAACGACGGTGAGAACTGGGTCGCCTATCCGTTCCGCTATAAACCGCAGGCGCTGAACGAGCGCCCTCGCATTTACGCGCCTTACCAGCCGCGCCTGGACTGGAATCTCTGGTTCGCCTCGCTGGGCTCGTGGCAGGAGTACTCGATCGTCCCGCGCACTGAAGAACTTCTGCTCGATAACGACGAATCCGTCATGGGGCTCTTTGCAGGTAACCCCTTCGGCAATACACCGCCAAGATTCGTCCGCGCTGTCCTTTGGCAATACTGGTTCAGCTCCATGGAACAGAAGCGGAATGAGGGCATCTGGTGGCGGCGTCAACTGCTCGGTATCTACGCGCCAACGCTAACCAAACTCCCCAACGGCCATTTCGGAATCGTCGATGAACCTGCACCTGTCGCACCCTTACAGCGCTAGGTAACTCACAAGGATGCGCTTTAATTCCCCACGTGGCTCTCGAGCTTCGTGCCACAATCTGCCGGGGCATTGACTGGGTTACACCGCGCAACAACCTTCCCCGGTAAAGTCACAACAAAATTGCCCGGCCATCGAGCAGGCTCATTGACCGGATAATCTGTACTCAAAAGCTGTGCCCCGCTCGCAATCATGGCATCACGAACCGAAGTGTCGTTCACGCGCGCTTCCTTCGTATCCGAATCCGTTCGTGCGCGGATGAGATACCCTTTTCGCACAAGTTCGGTAATCTCTTTAGCGGGACCTCCGTTTCGTTCAATGAAAGCGGCATCCGGCTCACCCGGCTCAGCATTGGTAAAGATAATCCGCCCGCGCAGCGAAGGATGGCCCGCGAGATAAACAGGGCCGACAGGACGTTGATCCATCAAAAAGACAATCTTGCCGCGAGCGCTGCCAAGAGTTGGCCAGTTCCCTGCAAGAACTGCCTCGTTCAGCGTCTCATAGTGACCACGCACGTCGTCGGGAGTAATTAATTCACTCGGAGGAAATACCGATCGTATCTCCGCATCAAGAGCATCGAAGATGGTCGAAGTAAACGGCTCCGGTTCCGTCATGTGCAACTCTCCACGCGGCTTCCCTTGCTTCGTCTCGACAAGGATAAAGATGGGCATATGACCCGGATGCGCATGGGACCACTGGCGGACTTGTTCGAGGCAAGCGACGAAAGGCTGACATGTGCTTCTGTAGTCAACATCCTGAACGTGCATCACCTTGAAGCCCGGCTTGTTCATCACACCGTTTGGATCGAACTCGGGATCGGGCGGCAACTTCGCTGCAGCGACCATCGATGGCCCCGAAGGATGAGCATAGAGCCCGCCCTTGGTATCCGCATACACATCAAGCTCAATCTGACGAACGCCGCTGTCAAACTGTTGCGGAAGTGGCTTGTGCTGGTAGTCCAGGCCTTTGAACGCATCTGCATACTTCCCCTGCCAGAGCTTGCTTTCACTAGGAGCAATGCCGGCATGGTAGCTATTGTGCGTCCCGGTAACCTGAATCTGGTTGAGTTTCAGGGCGTCGTCAGCAGCCTGAGCAAAGAGAACGTTGCCAAAACTCATCGGCATTACGGCAACACAGAGAACGTAGCGCAAAAGAGAGGCCAATGGGTGTCCTTTGTTGAACCAACCGTTGATTTCAAGTAGTAAGTGGAAGCGACTAAGCGGCGACGTAAGGCTTGCTGAAATGGGTCGACCATTCCACAAGGCTTATATTCATGAATCGCCAATTCGCATGCTTCGTATCGACTTCCATCAGCATGTAAGCGTTGGGATCATAGCGTGTAGCAGCCATCACATAGTGTTGCGGGCCATACTTGTGCCCATAGTCGATCCACTTGTGCTTGTGGCCCGATACAACAAGCTGGATCGTCTCCTGATACTTGACCAAAAGCGGATGCAAGCCATAATCCCCAAACTCTGTCGGAGCATCCTGCTCCAGCGGGTAGTGGATAAAAACAAACGTAGGTTTATGTTGCCGAAGCTGAGCCTCAAACCAATGAAGCTGCTCTTCGCCAAGCGAACCAATGCTCGGATTGAAATCCATAGCGGTATGGTCCTGTGTTGAGCCAAGGAAATTATTCAGATGAATAAATTTGTAACCTTTATAGTCCAGGGCAGAATAAGGCTTCGTCTTGAACTTTGCCTCAAATAGTCGATGACTCATATCACGCGAAACTCTGCGCACATCATAGTCATGATTCCCGAAGCCGATGTGTACGGGCATCTTGAATCCATCGGTAATTGCCTTGGCATTATCCAGCCGCGTTTTGTTCTTGAAGTAGAAATCGTAATCGGTCGAAGGATAGTTGTGAAAGTAATCCCCAATCAGAAATACCTGTTCAATCGCCGGGTTCAGGCTATTGATCAGATCGCGTGCCGACATATAACGCGGCGTCGTCACCAAGATGCTCTCGTTGTCCTCCACACCATTTTCGCTGCCCTTCACATAGAAGTCATCGATGATGTGCGTATCCGCGACCAGCGCAAAATAAAACTTGTCGGGCGAGGTCGCACGAGCCTGCTCCGCCCACAATCTACGGGTAAGCAGGCTACCGAGCGATGCACCGGCAAGAGCTGTGAATTGCCTTCGATCCACTGAGGGTCTCCTTTTCGAGCTGACGAAACTAACTAAAAGATAATTTTTCCGGCGAACTGCAGAATACGTGCGGGGAATGTTGATCCGGCAGCAACAACGCCGAAGCTGCTGGACGTCGGGCTGTAGCCACTCTGCGGAAAAGCATAGTTGGTCTGATTGAGAACGTTGAACGCCTCGGCGCGAAAGTCGAAGGATACCCCTTCAGGATAAAGAGGAAAATTCTTATGCAATCCCAGGTCGAGTTGATAGAACGGATCGAAACGCACCGAGTTGCGGCCGGCGTTTCCATAAGGATGATTTACATCTGGAAGACTCAGAACAGCATTGCCCGAAAACCCAAAAACCGGGTTCTGCAGAGTCGCAAGATTCTGATTGCCATTGATCTTGATGCGCTTCGACTTGGGTAACACGGGATTACCCGTTAGATTCGGTCGCGGAGCCAGCAATGGACTCACCTGCTGGAAGCTGTTCGGAGAATAAGTGATGTTGACCGGCATACCGCTGCTTGCACTGTTGATTGCGGTAACCTGCCACCCTCCCAGCACCTCCTGCATCATGAAAGGAGCGCCGCTTCCAAACTTTCGACCTTTCCCATAAGGCAGATCGTAGACGATGGAAAGCACCTCGTTCAGAGGCTGGTTGTATCCCGAAGGCCCGCGCTCTCCAAGTGCGTTTGCGAGATTGATGCGTGAGTTATCACCACTATTTGCATCCAGGTGCCCGCTTGCATTATCGATTGCGCGTGACCAAGTAAAAGAGTTCAACAGGTAAAGACCATGAGCGGTTCGATGCTCGAGCTTCGTCTGCAGGGCGTTGTAGCTCAAAAATCCCTGCGAAAGACTCTCTTCAATTGTCGTAAAGGTTGGTATCGGACGCCGCGCCGCCAAGCTAAGGCACCCGGTGCTTACCGTCGGATTGCAAGTCGCCGTCACCGCGTTGGCTGCGGACTGATTGAGATCGGCAAGTACCTGCAGTTTCACGCCATGCTGCCCAACGTATGATGCCTCAAAGGTCATTGCGCTGCTCAGTTGCCGCTGAACCGTCAGATGATAGCTTTGCACATAACCCGTCGGGGTATCTTTGGGAATATACCGAGCCTGCGTGCTGAGGTTGCTCGCCGCAGTGACGTTCGCGGGATCGGTAAATCCTGTCGGATAGCCCTGAACTGTCGTGCGGAAGCATGGATTGGGATTCGAAGAGCTAAACGCAGCCTGCGCCTGGGCTGCGGTACAGATCGGCAACGCCTTCTGCGAACCGAGAACTCCAGGATTGGCAAACTGTGGTCCTTGTACGATGTTGGTGTTCACAATCGCCGGGAGATTATAGACAAGCAGATTTTCGCCGCCCTCGCGATTGAACTGCGCATAACCAAGCCCGTAGCCTGCGCGAATTACGGTCTTCGAATCAAGGGAATAAGCCACGCCCAAACGCGGGGCGAAGTCCAGCTTCGGCATGTTCACCAGCGCACGGTTATAGAGCGATCCGGAAGATGCCTTGATCAGGCTCTGAGTCCCGGGGTCGAAGTTGGAAAGCTTATTGCTCGACTCCCATTGCGGCGTCACAAGCTCATAACGCAGCCCGGCATTGATCGTAAGCCGTGAGTTCAGACGAATATCATCCTGAAAATAGAGATAGTGCATTCGCTGATTCAAGTGCACGTTGACAAAATTATTCAGTTGATAAGTATCACGCGCGCCAAAGAGAAAATCAGCGAGTGCAACTGCTTCTTTGGTTCCAGCGTTCGAACTGCTCAAAGCGCTCGCCGACGCACCCGTAAAGCTATAACCGCCGTTGTACGTATCCTGCCCATAAACGGGGTTGAAATCATCGATCGTTGTATAGATGGCCTGATACTCATAACCCATCTTGTAACTGTGGCGTCCGCGGATCAAAGTAAAATTCACCTTCGGATTGAAGATGTATGGATTCTGATACTGCGGATTGCTCCCTTGATTTCCGAATTGCGAAAACCCGCTGACGCTCTGCACGTTCAAACTCCGCACCACCTGCGGATCCGCAGGTAACCCAGGGATACCAGTCATCAAACTGGGAAGATGTTGCCCATAAGGAAACTTTCCACCGTCCGTACGAGTAAACGCGAAACGTGCATCAAGAATCGAGTTCTGATTGAAAAGCCTCGTCACTCCGCCGGCAATCTGTTGGTTGAAGATATTGACATTGCCATTGCTGTTGCCGCCCGCCGGTCCCTGGATATTCGGCGGTGAAGCAATTTTTCCCTGATGCTGACTGTAGCGAACGAAAGCTGTCGTCTTCGCGCTGAAGGTCTGATCGACACGAACATCGCCCTTGTCATCGTTGATCGTATCGGCCGGCAGCGAAGCATAGTTATTACTGAAGGGATTACCCGGCACATTGGGAGCCGGAAGCGCAGCCAAAACCCCCTTCGCAAAGGAAGAGACTGAAGGATCGTTGAATGGGATAACGCCATTTGGATAGCTCTGCCCCGTAATTGGGTTCAGCAAAGGTACAGGCGCACCGTTCTCAGTGCTGCTACCCGAGAGGAACGTATAACCGCCATTTGCAATCGCAAGCGCACTCGTCCCCATTTGATTAGCGGTAGGAACGGTAGCCTGATTGACGGCATGCACTACTTGCCGCGTTCCCTCATAATCGGCGAAGAAAAATGTGTGATCCTTCCAAATTGGTCCACCGAATGTGCCACCAAACTGGTTACGAATTAAAACCGGTTTCTGCGGAGAGCCGGTTAGAGGATTCGATGGTGGCGTAAAAGGCCCAATCGCATTGAAAACGGTATTGCGAATATAGTCGTAAGCCTTTCCGTGAAATGAATTCGAGCCGCTACGGATGCTCACGTTTATCACGGCCCCCGCAGAACGCCCATACTCCGCACTGTAATTATCTGTCTCGACGCGGAACTCGCTGATGGCGTCCGGAGATGGTGGAATCGCCTGATTCGAAAACCCTTGGTTCGACGTCCCATAAGCGTTGTTGTCGACACCGTCGAGCAGAAAGTTGTTGAACTCGCTTCTCTGCCCGTTCACATTGAACGATGCATCACGACTGCTATCGGTCGTGTTCTCCAGAATATTGCGCCGGACTCCGGGCACCAGCGCCGCAAGATCAGCATACGCGCGCCCGTTCAACGGAAGATTCTCAACCTCACGTGTGCCGATAACCTGCCCACGCTCACTGGTGTCGGTCTCCAGAAGCGCTGCGGCCGCATCAACGGTCACAGTCTCCGCATTCGATCCGACCTTCAGGGCAACATCAACTCGTTGCCTCGCATTCACTGTCACAGTGAAAGGGGCCGTCGTGCTGCTGCCAAAACCGTTAGATGTAGCAGTAACCGTGTATTGCCCAACCTTCACATCGGTAAACTCATAAGCGCCCTGAGCGTTCGTCTGCGCCGTTACCTGCGCCTTTGTCTCCTGATTGATCAATGAGACCGCTGCCCTAGATATCACAGCACCGGAAGAATCGCGCACATAGCCAAGAACCGAAGCCGTCTCAAACTGAGCATGCAGCGAAATCGGCCATGCCACAACAAGACAAAGCGCTAGAAGAAAGAGAACGAAACGTTTCACATGGTCTCCAGAATTGATGGCAGATGAGTGCAGAGAGTGTGGCGTGAGCGAACTCACCACGAATATTGATATGCGCTCAAAGATAGGAGAGGTTTGTGTACGCCTGATATATGAAATGTTACGACGCAGAAAAAAACTGTCTCTTCTTTGTCATCGCTCTGGAAAACATCTCACCAATGCGTCTCCAGCTCGCCGGCGGGCAAAGCCATCGGCTGACAGACTTCAAATAAAGACCGTTAATCACTTTTAAATGACACACAAAAGAAAAAGAGAGGAGACTGCTCCCACTCGAAGCAGTCTCCTCCTGTCCGTTTATTTCTTTGGCCAATACTCATCACGCAACTTCGTCTGCCGCGTCTCCATTGGAATCGCCACACCGTTGATGTACACCTGCTTGACGCTGGTGCGAACATCCAGAGGGTCGCCATCCGCAATCACCACATTCGCTATCTTGCCCACATCCAGCGAACCCAGCTTATCCGCCACGCCGAAGACCTCCGCCGGATTCAGCGTGATCGACTTCATCGCCTCGTCATAAGGCAGCCCATAAGCCACGGCGAACCCCGCCGAGTACGGCAGGTTGCGCGAATTGCTTACGTTGTACGAAGCCAGAATCACCTTCACTCCACGTTTCGCCAATTCGCCCGGAACGCTATACACCGCGTCATATCGCTCGTTCGGCCCCGGCAGATCGTAGATGGGTCCAACGATCACCGGCACATGATAGGAAGCAACCTTATCAAGAATGTCGTTTGCCCGAGTTAAATGGCTCAGTACAACTTTCAAATGAAACTCCTGCGCAAACGCCATCGCCGTCTCAACGTCGTGTCCGTCATATGCGCCAAGAACCACCGGCTTTTCACCTTTCAAATAGGGAATCAACGCCTCATTCCTTAAATTGAAATTTGAGCCACCCGCGCCTCCACGTCCGCCGGCAGGCACGGCCGCACCTTCTTCACCAGCAGGCTTCTTCGATGTATCGGCACGCCGTGCCATATACTCCTGCGCATCCAACAATGCCTGTCGCATCTGCGAAATCTCGCCCATGCGAGTCGAAGGATATCTTCCACCCGCCGGTCCCGCAGCCTCGCCCCTCGCACCACGCTTCGGAGCCTCTCCAAAGTTCATCGCCAGCGCAACATCTTTTACCATCAGCATCGAGTCGCGATCGCGTCCTGCGAGCTGAATCAAACTATCCTGCCCGGGAATCGTATCCGACTCCGCTGGCGCAACAATCGCATTCGTAATGCCGTTGTACCGCGTTATCGGAATATGCTCGCTCTCCGCATGAAACGCGTCATATACATGCATCTGCGGAAAGATCTCTTCGCTGGTTTCAATCGTGTCGTTCGTCGTCCGGTCCGAACCAATCTCAGACAGTCCGAGCCGCGTCTCCGCATCGAACAATCCCGGATAGACGGTCATTCCCTTTGCATCTACGACTGTCGCGCCTTTCGGCACCTTCACCGAAGCCGCCGTCCCAACTGCAGCAATTTTTCCACCTTCAATTAGCACCACGCCGTTCTCAATCACGCCGCGCGTAATCGTCAACAACTTGCCACCCGTAATCGCAATCGTCCCTGCGGCCGGAGTCGTATCGACCATGCGCGCCTGGGCAAGAAGAACTGAAGATCCCGCAACCAACAACGAAGTCGCAAGCACCGGCGTGCGAAGTGCAGCAAATCGACCCACAAACAAAATCCTCAGCATTAGTTGACCCCCTGCTCATCGTCATCTTCTTCTCCGGCGCCAAATCCGCTGCCGTGCATCACGCCTGAAAAGTGCGTCGTTCCAAATCCTGGCAGACTGCTGTCGAAGAACAATTCGCCATCAATATAAACCTTCTCTGCGCGCGCGTACGTCGACAGCGGATCCATGTTCCAGATCACCACATCGCCGTCCTTGCCTAAGTCAAGCGATCCGGTCTTATCGTCAATCCCCATAATCCACGCTGGATTCAACGTAACCATCGTGATCGCTTCGTCCTCCGTCGCGCCGCCATAGTGAACCATCTTTCCCGCTTCCTGGTTCAACCGTCGAATGTGATCATTCGAATCGCTCTTCAACGCCACGCGCACGCCCTCGCGCATTGACATCACTGCGTTCCAAGGAATCCCGTCCCACATCTCATACTTGCCACCGTACCAATCCGTAAAAGTCGCAATCGCAGTCCCGTCTGCTGCGATCTTCCCGCCGACCTTGTACATCTCCAACGCATGATGAAACGCCCGAATCTTAAACCCGTACTCCTGCGCAATCGCCTCTTCTGTTAGAAACTCATCCGAGCGATAGCAATGAATCTGTACCAGCAGCTTCCCACGCAAAATATCTGCCAGCGCGTCCAGCTTCAGATCCCGATGGGGCGGCTTGGCATCCTTATCGCCCTTCGCCAGCTTGTCGTTGTAGGCATCCCACTCGCGCCGATAAACCTTGGCATCCTCAAAGGCCTGCCGCATCACCTCAAAGTTTCCCATGCGCGTCGAAGGTAACTGGTTGCGCGTACCATAAACCCGCTTCGGATTTTCACCACTCGCAAACTTAATCGACCGCGGTGCATTCGGAAAGAGCATCTCCTCTTTCGATAGCCCGAACTTGTTCTTGATGACCACCGCCTGCCCGCCAATCATATTCGCCGACCCATGTAGCAGCAATTCCGAGGTCACTCCGCCCGCCAACGCGAGATACAACGCCTTATCCCGGTTGTCAAACGCATCGATCATCATCATGCTTGGCGTAACCGGACTCGTCGCCTCGTTCACGTCATCGCCCAGAGCCGAATGCGAATGCGGATCGATTATCCCCGGCGTTACATACTTTCCAGTCGCATC
>Ga0206901_1015_pt2 | contig 45190 bp, 46 predicted proteins | sample Alteio_BWOrgHeat_47_FD_152936 | JGI IMG/M metagenome (GOLD analysis project Ga0206901, IMG submission 152936) | Enriched cells from forest soil in Barre Woods Harvard Forest LTER site, Petersham, Massachusetts, United States -... | ecosystem: Environmental > Terrestrial > Soil > Temperate forest >...
TTTTTTTACCTGTAGGATGGCAAGCGGATAGAATTCTCAAAACAATCAGTTGACGGCAAAGGTACTTACCTGTAAGTTACGCCGTATTCGTGAGTTTTGCGTTTAACCGGGCCAGACATCCGTTGAGCCTCCTCCCCTCCATCGTTGAAGAACGCCAGGGAAACGCATTGGAGAGATTTCGAGAGGCTCTCAAAAAAAGCCAGCCACGACACTTGTTGCCGTGATTTTTGATGAGGAGCTATATGAACTCCAGTCCCATTGGCATTACGTTTGATGAAGTTATGTCGGGCGGTTTTGCGCTCGGCGAAACAGATACAGAGGCCGGTGCTAAGAAGGGTGCGAATGACATTCTTGTGATGCATGGCACCGTGACGATTGATGATATCGACAAATTCATCGCTGAACCGGGCCATCCTGGGAGGCTGGATGTGGTGATGGACTGGCCGCCGCTCGGGACTGGTCTTCCTGCGCCGGGTGGCGTGTTCAATCTCTTTTCGCCGACTGGCGATCCGAAGCTGAAACTGATGGTTTACGAGTGGGGGTTGCAGCACGGGGGCAAGGACTACTACTTTGCGGGGCAGAAAGACGTTGAGGTTCATCCTGTGCTCGAGTTGTGGCACGATACGACGACGCTTCATACCCAGCTGTATCAGGGGAGGGACAAGACAGGTCCCGTTGTGGGTGCAGGCATAATTTCTCTGAGTTTTGGAGAGCTGCTGAAGATGAGCCAGCACTTCAAGGCCGTGAATGCACCTTCGACAGAGGCGGGTGTGGCTGCGATCGCGAGGTTTGGAAAGTTCTTCATGGGAGAGCTCTGGGACACCTACATCAAACGAGCGGGAGCCTGACATGGCGTATGACGTCATTGTGATAGGAAGTGGATTCGGCGGCGCCATCACGGGATGCCGGCTTGCAGAGGCCGGTTATAAGGTCCTGATCCTCGAGCGTGGGCGGAGGTGGGACAAGTCAAACTATCCGCGAAAGCCTGAAGATAACTGGATTTGGAACGGCGACTGTCCTGAGAAGAAAAATGGGTGGATGGAGTTGCATACGTTCCGGCATATGACCGTTGCTCAAGGCGCGGCTGTCGGAGGCGGATCGCTTATTTATGCCAATATTTCATGCGAGGCCCCCCAATCGGCTTTCGCAGCAGGGTGGCCTGCGGAGGTTACTTACACGGAACTGAAGCCCTATTACGATGAGGTTGCGCGGTTCATGAATGTGCAGCCGGTTCCTGATAATCAGTGGACCAAACGCATGGAGTTGATGCGGGATGGTGCGAATGCAATTGGGGCAGGGAATCGATTCAAGAAGCTTGAACTCGCGGTTTCTTTCGATCCGCAATGGAATTATGGTCTGCCCAATTGTCACGATGCTTCTCACAGCAAGCCGTTCACGAATGCTCAAGGTGTTGCGCAGGGAACGTGTGTTCATCTCGGGAATTGCGACATTGGTTGCGATGTCGATGCGAGAAATACTCTGGATCGCAATTACATTCCGTGGGCAGAGAAGCATGGGGCTGAGGTGCGGGAGCTGCACTTGGTAACAAACATCGAGCCGATTGATTCGGGTTATAAGGTCTACTTTGATCAACTGGCGAATGGGCAAAGAACGGCTGGGAATGAAACGGCTCGCATCGTCATTGTTGCGGCGAGTTCCCTGGGATCGACGGAGTTGCTCTTGCGTTGTCGTGATCTAACGAAAACATTGCCCAATGTCAGCTCGTTTCTTGGTCGCGACTGGAGCAGCAATGGCGACTTTCTTACACCGGCTTTTTATTCCAATCCCGAACGTGATGTTCTTCCAAGCTCTGGCCCTACGATTACCTGCGCAATTGACTTCCTTGATCGCAGCGAGTCGGGACAGTCGTTCTGGATTGAGGACGGTGGTTTCCCCAACTTGATTCGGGATTACATCAATGGATTGAGGTCCGGAGCAAACAGTGGCGGGCTCTGGGCCAGGATGATCATCGAAGCTTTTGGCCACATGCTTCGCGATCAGGATGGACAGGCATTCCGCAATGTCATGCCCTGGTTTGCTCAGGGAGTGGATGCTGCGAATGGCGTTCTCTCCCTGGATCGTAATCCTATTACTGGGAAATCCACATTGAGTCTTGACTGGGAGATTGAACGATCGAAACCGGTGATGGAGACCATCATCGCAATGCACAAGAAGCTATCGGCTGCCACGCATGGCGACCCCGTGGTTCCACCAACGTGGACGCTGCTCAATTATTTAGTTACTCCGCATCCACTCGGCGGATGTTGCATGGGTACGTCTGCTGCGAATGGTGTGGTAAACCACGCTGGTGAGGTTTTTGGATACAAAAACCTTTATGTCGCGGATGCGGCCATCATTCCGGAGGCACTGGGTGTGAATCCGTCGCGTACGATTGGAGCGTTGGCGGAGAGAGTGGCGAAGATTATTCGGGATGAGGCAAGATGACTGTTTCGTTGCAACCTGACTTCAAGAGTTTTCTCATCTCTCCACCAGTTCGGGCGGCGATGGATGCGCAGCCGGCGGATGCACCTAAGCCAATTCCGGTGATTATTACGCTGACAGAGGTTCGAGGGGGACTGGATCAGGGCGTTGCACGAGCGAAGGCGGAGATCAAAGCCTTTCTCGAGGCCAGAGGGTACCAAGTCCGAGAGAGCGATTTCTACATCTTCGCGAGCCTGCGGCCTGCCGATATTCGAGACCTCGCGACGAAACGGGAGTGGATCCACCGCATCTGGAAGGACGAGACGACCTACACGCATTTGCTTGACTCGACCACAACGATCAAGGCTTCGGCGGGATGGCGTTCGTTCGACGCAAGAGGGAATGGTATCTGCTGGGCAGTTCTGGACACGGGAATTCGATCCGATCACACACATTTCCAGGGTGTGCTGCGGACTGAGCTTGCGAAGAATTTTTCTAACTCGCTGACGCTTGAGGACCGCAATGGTCATGGTTCGCACGTGGCGGGAATTATTGCCGGCTCGGCAAAACCCAAGAGCGATGGTAGTCCGTACAAGGCCGCAACTTACGTGGAGGAGCAGGACGCCCCTGAGATGGTCAACCTTAGTGGCTGTCCTTCCGGCGTAGCTCCGCTGGCGACACTGGTTAATGTTAAGGTGCTGGATGACGATGGCACTGGCTCGGCGTCAAATGCGATTTTGGGCCTCGAATACCTACGCAAGTTGAACGCGAACAATCGCAAGATCGTCGTCGATGGAATTAATATGAGCCTAGGCTATCCGTTTGACCCGAAGTGGTACGGCTGTGGCCATAGCCCGTTATGCGATGAAGTTCAGCGAGCAGTTGATTCCGGACTGATCGTGGTTATCTCTTGTGGTAACTCTGGGTACGGTACAACGACTTTAGATACGGGCGAGCAGGTTCCAACCTGGATTGCTCTCTCGATTACTGATCCTGCGAATGCGAAGGACGCGATTGCAGTCGGCTCAGTTCACAAATCCGAACCACACACTTACGGGGTTTCGTATTTTTCGTCGAAGGGGCCAACAGGCGATGGACGCCATAAGCCTGATATTGTCGCGCCTGGAGAGAAGGTAATTTCGTGTTCGATTAACACGGATCAAGGTTATGAATACGAAGAGAGGAGCGGGACAAGCATGGCTGCTCCGCATGTTTCGGGTGCAATTGCGGCCTTTCTTTCGGTGCATCCTGAGTACCGTGGCGACCCCGCTTCAGTGAAAGAAATTTTTTTGAAGAATGCGATCGATCTTGGTCGAAACGTGGATTTTCAAGGATGCGGTATGGTTGATCTTATGCGCGCTATTATGTCCGTCTAATAAACATGCCTACTATCAAACCAGTACGTGATGCCGATCTTTCGCTGTGGCAGTCTGCTGTCGATGAAGTTGTCGCCAAACGCAGTTCCGCGTCGCGTGTTCAATCGGTAGGTGAAGCTGCTACCGTACGACGGCCGGATACTGGCAATCAGATGATTCAAGGTGCGGCTATCGATGTTGAAGCGGAGACTGCAAACAAGCCATTAGTGCTTCCTGCAGCTCTCGGCCCGGTGGGGGCAGAGAGCGTCAGTTCATTCGCCCAGTTCTGTTCGAATGCGGCGCGTCAGATGGCAATGGCGAAGATCAGCGGTGATGCTGCACAGATGGCAGCGGCTCAGGAACAATTTTCCAAGTACCAGCAGTGCGATGCAGGCTGGCTTGAAGTAGCGGCAAAATATGCGGAGTTCCAGATTGCAGCTCAGCTGGGCCGAGCCACGAGTCCATATATCGTTTACAAGTCGATCGATGACTTTGTGATTGATGGCAAACTTCCAGATGATGCGACTGTCGCCATTGTTGGGGATTGGGGAACGGGGCAGGACGCGGCGAAACAAGTGCTGGCGCAGGTCGCTCGCAAGCAACCCAATGTAGTAATCCATCTGGGGGACATTTATTACTCCTGTACGGACTTCGAAGTTCAGAATTATTTTCTTCAGATATGGAAGCAGTATTTCGACCCCGGTAAGGTCACGAGTTTCAGCCTGTCGGGAAATCACGATATGTATGGTGGAGGGGCGCCCTATTATGCGTTGCTTAAGCAATTCAATCAGCCGGCGAGCTACTGCTGCCTGAGAAACCAGAACTGGCAGTTTGTCATGATTGACACCGGGCTTCATGACCGAACGCCGGGTGGGATGACGCCTACATTTCTTGAAGATACCGAGGTTGCTTGGGTTAAACAACGAATCGCAACTGCTGGTGGTCGCAAATCAGTTTTGTTGTCCCATCATCAACTCTTTACACGTTATTCCAACATTGTCGATCCGCCTCTGATGGCACAGTCTGGTCTTGCTGTGAATCCCAATCTGCAAAGGCAGCTCGGGGATTTGCTGCCGCAGTTTTCTGTCTGGCTGTGCGGGCATGAACACGACTTAGTTATCTACGAAAAACAGTTAGGTATTCTGATGCGATGCGTTGGAAATGGCGCGGTTCCAGTGCTGGCAACTCAGCAGCCAAAGGTAGAACATCCTGAGATTGCAGCGGACGACACGATTCGTCCTGTGGCCAATGGCGATTTCCTAACTCACGGCTATGCGATTATGAAGCTCAATGGGCCAAAGGCAACGATCAGTTACTATCTGGACAACGACGAAGACAATCCGGTTAAGGTCGATAGTTTTTAGACGTTCATGTACGCGTAGCGTAAGTAAGAGTATTCTTTGCAGATATAAATTATGTTTTTGTTTTGACCGAAGGCTCAGTTAGCAGCGCTTTCGGTTATAGGCCACGTATCTTTTGGAGACGAATATGGCCACTACTGCAAACTTATCCGCAACTCGAGAACCATGGCGCGAGGAAGTCATTCCCTTTCAAGCGAAAGACGGATTTAAGTGCAATTTAATCCACGTTCAAGGACACACTTCTCCGACGAAGGGGCCTGTCATTCTTGTTCATGGAGCGGGAGTTCGTGCAAATCTCTTTCGCGCACCGGTTGAGACTACTCTCGTGGATTACCTCATCGAGCGTGGTTACGATGTGTGGCTCGAAAACTGGCGAGCCAGTATCGACCTTCCGTTTAATCGCTGGACGTTAGATCAAGCTGCTGTCTACGATCATCCTGCTGCTGTGCGGACTGTTACTGAACGAACAGGGGCGCGTTCGGTTAAAGCGGTGATTCATTGCCAGGGATCGACGAGTTTTATGATGTCGGCGGTTTCGGGTCTTCTTCCCAATGTGAACGTGATCGTGAGCAATGCGGTATCGCTGCATACGGTGATTCCTGCGTGGGCCTCTTTGAAGATGCAGATATCTGTGCCGTTTCTCCGCACGATGACACAATACCTTGATCCTCAATGGGGAATCGAAGCGCCGACCCTGCTTTCTAAAAGCATTGTCGAGGCTGTTCGTGCTACTCACCACGAATGCAACAACCTTGTGTGCAAGATGGTGAGCTTTACTTATGGTGCGGGCTTTCCTGCTCTGTGGTCCCACGCGAATCTCAACGATGAAACTCACGTATGGCTTCGGCAAGAATTTGCTAAGGTGCCTCTTACGTTTTTTGAGCAGATGATTCGATGTGTTAATCGAGGACATCTAGTTGCAGTGGATCGACTGAAGGAACTTCCTGACGATTTTCTCCTGCACCCGCCGCAGACGGATGCGCGGTTTGCGTTTTTCGCGGGGTTGAACAATTTGTGTTTTCTGCCCGAGAGCCAGGAACGAACCTTCGAATGGTTCAACGACCATGCGACGAATCGGCATACGCTTCATTTGCTTCCGAATTATGGTCACCTAGATGTTTTCATGGGCAAGAATGCAAGCAGAGATACTTTTCCCGCGATCTATGAGGAACTAGAGAAGACATAGGAGCCAAATATGTCCGCACCAAAGCGCGTGTTACAACAGTCCGGCAGATACTCGCTTGTGGATAGCATTCCGTTCCAGTTGCCGGTTGCGTGTCATAAAACGCCTGTTCTGATGGCTGTTTTTTCGATCAACGCCGATAAGGCCGATGCGTTGTTGCCGGGAAACGAACTTCATGCTCTGCGGCTTTGGAGCAAGGGACTGCTTGTCATCACCGTGGTCAATTACCAGATCACGAATATCGGGAAATATATCGAGTACAGCATTGCTATCGCGTGTACGCATGGTCGCAAACGAGCCCCGCGGTTGCTGCCGGCAATTTTTATGAAGCACTACGACACCGGTCAGTATGTTTTCGATCTTCCGGTGTCGACTGAGGTTTCGGTTAAGGGAGGAAAGGGAATTTGGGGAATGCCAAAGCATCAGGCGAATCTGGACTTCCAGATTACTGAGACCCGGATTAGCAGCCAATATGACCTGAATGGACAACTGGGCATGCTTGTTGAGATTGAGAAACCGAAACCCTGGCTGCCGTTTTCACTGGGTGCTGCGAACTTCTGTCAATTTCGCGGGCTCTTGATGAAATCATCGGTTTATTTCCACGGCAAAGTTGGTTTTTCGCTCTTCAAGAAGAACTCCGCGCGGCTCTGCATTGGGCCTATTCAGCGGCTGGAGCCTTTGAAGCATCTGGAGATTAGTAGAGATCCGATCCTCACGGCCTTTATTCCTGAGGCTGAAGGTATTCTCGACGATCACTTTGAGAGTTGGTTTCTCAGCTACGCGCAACAGCCGACCCATGTGCCAGAAGGGATGGAGTCAGTCGTCAATCTTGGACAGGGGCAAGAGTGGCTTTCTCCCCCAACGGCTAAGCCTTCACCGGGAGATTGCATTTGAAAGATCGCATCCTACTTGCCGTGTATGCATTTTTATTCCTCTGCATTTCCATGTATCTGGGAACCGGATGGTCGTTGTGGCTGTTTTCGCTGCCGGTTGCACCGAAGCTCACTGTGGCTAACTACTATCTTCAACTGGTTCCCCAGGTTGAGGCCGCTACTGCATTCTTTACCCCGATGACGAAGGCGATGATTGCAGCGAATCTCGTGATGATTGTCGCGGAGTGGCGCACGAAGGTTCGCTGGCTGCCCATCATTGTTTTGCTTGCGCTTATTGCGGCTACCGTACTGACGGTCAAGTTGCTGCTGCCGCTCAATACGATTATGGCGAACGGAATTACGGATGAGACGCAGTTGCAGATGATCCTTGGGAAGTGGATTTATTACAACAAATGGAGGGTCACGCTTTGGACAATAGAGTGGTTCGGCATGATGGCCTATTTCCTGGTGGCGTGGAGTCCGCAGTATCGCGCAAAGGCCTCGCCTACTGGATAATGCTGGCTATCTCAGCTATCACGGTCGTGAGCGGATTGGTGCAGATGGTCGTTCCCGGATTTGTGCTGGGTATCGTCGGAGTCATTCGGGACGCTACTTCCGAACAATTGTTCGCGACTGTTGGAATGTTCATGGTGGTCGTTGGAGCCATGTTGTTTCAGGCTTTGCGGAGCGCGGGGAATCAACAAGTTGCCGTCTTCTGGGCTGCCATGCAGAAGTTCGGAGCGTTTGTAGCAGTCTTTATAGGTGTACAAAGACATGTTTTTGCATCGATCGCCTTATTGATTGCGATTTTTGATGGTCTTAGTGGCTGCCTCATCTTCTGGTACTGGACTAGGATCAGGGTTCGCGCAAATGGTTAGTGTTTTCTATGGCTGACTCTACACTCGACGCAACTACATCTGGATATTCGGGGCCACGACGATCTCTCATCCTCGCCGGCGGTGGCATGCGTGTTGCTTATCAGGCGGGTGTTCTTAAAGCGCTGGCAGAATGCGGTCTTAGATTTGTGCATGGAGATGGGACATCCGGTGGAACGATGAACCTGGCCATGTTGCTCTCGGGGCTCTCGCCTGGTGCCATGTGCGAACGATGGCGAACGCTCGATGTTCATCGCTTCAGTTCGCTGATGCCGATCAATGAATACCTTCGGTCGTGGGACATGATGGGGGTAGCTAGTTCCAAGGGCATTCGTGACTATGTTTATCCGCATCTCGGAATTGACGTTGCCGCGATCAATCGCTCGAGTGGCATGTCCGGCACTTTCAATGTTTGCAATTTCAGCCATAAGACTGCAGAGGTTATTTCAGGTCACGACCTCAGCCTGGATATGCTCGTCGCTGGTATCTCGCTTCCTATTTTTATGCCAGCAGTCCAGATCAATGGCGATTGGTATACCGATGCTGTCTGGATTAAAGATGCCAATCTCATGACTGCGGTGAACGGAGGATCTGAGGAGTTGTGGATCGTCTGGTGCATCGGAAACACGACGGAGTATCTCTCGGGAGCTTTCAATCAATATGTTCATATGATCGAGATGGCGGGCAATGGCCGACTGATTATCGAGTTAGAGCAGATAGGGGAGATTAATCGCAAATTTGCTGCCGGTGAGGTGCTAGCCGCTCCCACGAAACCGGTAAAGGTTCATGTTGTCAAACCACGTTATCCGCTGCCACTCGATCCGGACTTTTTTCTCGGCAAGATTACGGCCCCGACGCTAATCAATATGGGGTACTCCGATACCTATCGCTATATCGAGAAGGAGATGAAGGCGGAAGGCATCGCGCTTGGCTGGGAAGCCACACAAATGAAGGTTCCCGGAGTTGGCATTACCTTCAGCAAGACGCTAAGTGGTTCGGTAGCTCTGGAAACCGCGGTCGGAGAAGGGCGTGTGAGTTCCGTTGAATCCAGTTCTCCGCTGACATTGCACTTGACGGTTCGAATCGTCAATCTTGACGCTTTTCTTGCAGGCGACTCCGATGTGACGGAGATTTGTGGCGACCTCGTTCATCCCGTGCTCGGCGGCTGCAGGCCATTGATTGAGGTTCTTATCCGACCGATGGAAGCAGGTCCCAACACTGACCATTTCGCACTTGATTGCCGTTTCTGGCACAACGGCTCGCAGTTTCGGCTGCTAGGGAATATTCGACACGCGAAGTACGCCGGCGGTCTTCCAGTGATCTTTTCGGAGATGCCGTTTCGACTTGAAAGAGTTAATGGCGAAGCAGGCGGAGATTTGGGAACCGGGGTTCTCAGACCTGGTGGTGGTCCGATGCTGGAAACAGTTCGAACATTGCATGCCACGAATGCCTCTACGTTCACAAGCAAAGTGCATGCGTTATTTAGATTTGGAAGGCTCCTTCTTCGCAGTTACTGGGCCTGAGAGCTAGCGAGCAAGTTTCTCGAGGTGACGGTAACCGTCTGTAGCCACGAAGGCAAAGACAAAAATGGTGGCGTTATAACTGACGTGCATGAGTGTTGAGGCCATGACGGAACGCAGGCGGAGACGCACATAACTCAGGACGAGGGAAACGAAAAAAAGAATGACGAGAACCTGCCAGGTGAACGCCGTCTGAAAACCGTGAAGTGATGCGAAGAGAATACTGGTGAGGACGGTTGAGAAAACAAGTGAAGCGCGCGTGAGCTTATTGTTGGAATGCCATGCTTCGTGGGCTGCTGGTGTTCGAGGAAGCGAAAGCCAATCGTAAGCGATAGCGAAGGCAGGCAGGAGGAATCCTCGGAAGAGTATTTCCTCAAAGAGCGGAGCCACGAGAGTTCCAAAGAATGTGACCAGCCAGACATCAGAGGCTGTATGAAAGAAGTCATCCATGGGAATTTCTTTGGGGACGGAGATCAGCGAGGTGATCGACTGCACGGCGAGGGACATGATGAGTCCCATAGGAACCAGGCGCAGAAAATTCCGGCGTGCCGCGTCGGGATTAAGCTGGGTGCCCTCGGCGAATGAGCGCTTCCAGAGCATGGGGAATAGAAACCAGGAAACAGCAACGGTAGCGATATAGACGAGGCCCTGACCGCCGATGAGGAGTTTTGGCGAGACCGAGACCTTTCCGGATGCGATCGCGGGATGACTAAGGCCCAGAAGCAAAAGCTGAATGAGAAAAAAAGAACCGAAGATCGCCAGAAAGAGAAGGGCGTGACCGAGATGCGGGATGCGGGTCGGAGGTTCGGGGGGCGGAGTGCCTTCGACGTGGGGGAAGAAAAGGGTTTGGTCTTCGGGGCTTATGGGTGGCCGGAAGACAGGAACAGTGACTGCAGGTTCTTCTGAGGCGAACGGACGGACTGAGGGAGGCGAATTGGGAGTGAGATCGCTCATGCTTCTTGTGCTTGACGGGGTTACGGCTTTTGACCCTTATCAGATGGTTTTGTTGTTGCCTTGCTTATTGTGGACTTCTTTTCTGATTTTCGCTTGGTTGTTGTCTCGGGTTTTTTGTTGCTGGCTTTGGCTATGCCTGTCTTCTTTTCCGGAGCGACGAACTTTCCGCGTAGTTCCTTCTTTCGGTCAGGTGCGGCCGAAATCGTCGCGGGTTGCGGGCCGGCGTGGTTCGTTCCGTTGCGGCTGGCAAAGTCTACTGTGTGGGTGGTGTAGTAGCGGGCGAGAAAGTTTCCGGTGTGGGAGCCGGTGACGGTGGCGATCTGCTCGGGCGTTCCATGAGCAACGATGCGGCCTCCTCCTTCGCCGCCCTCCGGTCCCATGTCGAGGACGTAGTCCGCGTTGCGGATGATGTCGAGATTGTGCTCGATGATGATGACCGTATTTCCGAGATCGGTCAGACGGTGGAGGACTTCGAGGAGTTTACGGACGTCGTCGAAGTGGAGGCCGGTTGTAGGTTCGTCGAGAAGATAGAGGGTTCGACCAGTTTGACGCTTAGACAGTTCGCGGGCGAGCTTCATGCGCTGAGCTTCGCCACCAGACAGAGTCGTGGCGGACTGGCCGAGGTGGATGTAGCCGAGGCCAACGTCGACGAGAGTCTGGAGCCGTTGATTGACGGCAGGGATATCTTTGAGAATCGGGAGAGCGTCTGCGATTGGGAGATCGAGGATGTCGGCGATCGAATAGCCGTTGAACTTGACAGCGAGCGTCTCCTGATTGTAGCGACGACCGTTACATACTTCGCATAAGACGTAGACGTCGGGAAGGAAGTTCATCTCGATGCGACGCTGACCTTCTCCCTGGCAGGCTTCGCAACGACCACCCTGGACATTGAAAGAAAAGCGTCCGGGCTTATAGCCACGCTCCCGTGATTCGGGGAGCATCGCGAAGAGGTCTCGAATGGCTGAGAAGACGCCGGTATAGGTTGCGGGGTTAGAACGTGGGGTTCGACCGATGGGGGACTGGTCGATCTCGATAACCTTGTCGATCTGGTCGATGCCGATGACTCGTCCGTGCTGGCCGGGTTCTTCGCGGGAGCCGTAAAGTTCTTTGGCGAGCGAGCGGTAGAGGATGTCGTTGATGAGAGTCGATTTACCGGATCCGCTGACGCCGGTGACGACGGTCATGACGCCCAGGGGGAAGTGGACGGTGAGATTCTTGAGATTGTGCGAGTGGGCATCCTGTACCGTGAGCCAGTTGTTAGTGAGTTCGCGCGGCTGGGAGCGAGCGACGATTTCGATTTTGCCTGCGAGGTATTGGCCGGTGAGGGAGGCTGGGTTAGCCATCACCTGTTGCGGCGTTCCATCTGCGATGAGGTGGCCTCCATTTTTACCGGCTCCGGGGCCGAGATCGAGAACGTAGTCGGCTTTGCGGATGGTGTCTTCGTCGTGTTCGACGACGAGGACGGTGTTGCCGAGATCGCGCAGGTTTTCGAGGGCGTTAATGAGACGCTGATTGTCGCGCTGATGGAGGCCGATGCTCGGTTCGTCGAGCACGTAGAGAACTCCACGGAGGCGGGAGCCAATCTGTGTCGCCAGACGAATGCGCTGGCCCTCGCCACCGGAGAGCGTTGCCGCGCTGCGGTTGAGCGCGAGGTAGCCGAGGCCGACAGCGTTGAGGAATTCCAGGCGCTCGATGATCTCGCGCTGAAGGCGGTCGGCGATGATGCGGTCGCGGCCAGTGAAGTTCATGTCGCGAGCCGCGGTCAGAGCACGCTCCAGTGGGAGAGCGGTGAAGTCGGCGATGCTCTGGCTGTTGACGGTAACGGCAAGAGATTCGGGACGGAGTCGGCGGCCTTTGCAGACGGGACAGAGACTGGCGGACATGTACTGCATCATGTAGTCGCGGTAACCTTCGGATTTGGTGTCTTCGAGGTTGGCGCGGAGATAGTTGAAGATGCCGTGAAAGCCAGTACGGCCGGCTTCGCCGCGAGGAGGACCGTAGAGGAAGAGGTTCTGGTGCTCGGTAGTTAGTTGCTCGAAAGGCTTGCGGATGTCGATCTTGTATTTTTCAGCGGCAAGCTTGATGAGACGGAGAAGGTACGCGGAGCCACTCCCAGGTCCCATAGCGCCGTCGAGGAGCGGCTTGGACCAATCGGTGATGGTCTTGGCGGGGTCGAAGTCGTAGATGCTGCCCAGGCCGTGGCAGTTGGGGCAAGCGCCGTAGTTGGAGTTGAAGGAGAAGCTGCGGGGCTCCAGGCGCGGGACGTTGATGCCGCAATCGGGGCAGGCCATCGAGGACGAGTAGAGAGTCTCTTCCTGCTTTCGCGTTTCTGGGTTTTGCAAGCCGATGAGGACGAGGCCGCCGGCCATCTGCAGGGCTTTGAGAACGGAGGTCTCGAGTCGGCGAGTGTCGGATTTGCCATCAGGGCCCGGTTTGAGGATGATGCGGTCAACGATGGCCTCAATGGTGTGATTCTTGCGCTTTTCGAGACGCATGCCCTCGGTGAGTTCGACCATTTCGCCGTCGATTCGAGCGCGGAAGCCCTGCTGATCTAAAGATTCGAGTTCTTCACGGAACTCGCCTTTGCGGCCGCGAACAATTGGTGCATAAACGGTGATCCGTTCGCCAGGGGAAAGGCTTGCAATCCGTTCTACTATCTGTTCAGCGGATTGCCGGGTGATAGGCCGGCCGCAGTTAGGGCAGTGGGGCTGCCCGACACTGGCGTAGAGAAGGCGAAGATAGTCGTAGATCTCGGTGATCGTGCCGACAGTTGAGCGCGGGCTGCGGGAGGTGGTCTTCTGTTCGATGGAGATAGCCGGGGAGAGGCCGTCGATCGCGTCGACGTCGGGGCGCTCCATCTGATCGAGAAACTGACGGGCGTATGCCGAGAGGGTCTCGACGTAGCGCCGCTGACCTTCGGCGTAGATCGTGTCGAAGGCAAGGGAGGATTTGCCCGAGCCGGAGAGGCCGGTGACTACAGTGAGCGTGTTGCGCGGAATGCTGACGTCGACGTTGCGAAGATTATGCTGGCGCGCGCCGCGGACGGTGATGTGTGTGATGCCCATGTGAGTTGCCTGGCAGTGTTCGGCCAAGTCTCTAGAATACGGCATTTGGAGGGAAGAAGGATATTGGGGGGTAATGGAACCGAACTGTGGAAACGGACTGGCACGAGGCAACCCAAGGTTACGAAGTGTGTATCCGAAGGAGCAACAGAGGTACACGTTCGGGTCATTGTAATCGCTGCGGGATTTGCAACAATAGCAACGGGTTTTGGAGCAATTGTCGGCGGTGGATTGGGCCGGCAGGAAATGGTTATCTAGGAGCGGTTGTGACTTCGATTGTTCTGGTGTGTGCGGTTTTGGCGTCGTTGGCGGTGGGTGTTCTGGTGGCTTACGGTGTTTGTATTGCGATGTTTCGGGCCTTTGAGATGCATGTACGGCAGGTGGCTGCTGATAGTCGAACCCGGCAGGTGACGGCCTCTGCCCAGATAGCGAAAAGCTAGATTTAAATCGCCTCTCCCTCTGAGGCAAAACGGAATCGCTCCTCACTTTGCTTCTACTTCAATCGATCTACTGAGGCGGCGTTGTCGGCTGCGGCTGTTGTTGCTGGCGCATGCGCTGCAACTGCTCGTAAATCTGCTGCGGAGTCTTGACTCCGTTCGGAGACTCGGGCTGGGCCGTATTGTTCTGAGGTGCCGTGGATGTGCCTTCGTTAGCTGGATTCGCAGGTGGAGCAACTGGACCAGGCGGGGGAGAAGTGCGCTCGGGCTGAGGAAACCGCGGATCCTGCGGCCGAGGTCTGTCGTCGTATGCTGCGGCGTTGGGATTGGGGGGCGTGGGGCCGCCGTGACGCGGTGTGAGGATCAGTTCAGAGTTCGCCTCGCCGTCACGATGCTGAAGGATCATGTTGCTTCCCGTACCGTCGAGTAATTCAGCCAGAATCTGGGCAGGATTTGCGGGTCCGTATTGACCGAAGACTCGCTCGTCAGCGACGCCACCCGTAATCTTCATTCCCATATCGTGCGAGATATCACGGAGGATCTGGTTCAGGCTGGAGTTGTCCGCAGACACCGACAACACACCGTTTGCGTAGGTCACTTGCGCAGCCTGAGGGGGCCGTTGCGACGGGGTAAGAGGAGTCGTTTGAGTAAAGGGCGTTGTCGGTGAAGTTGCTGGCAGCGCAGATGCCTGAGTTGGGGTCGGGACCGTAGCCTGTGGCGCTTGTGCTAACAACGTCGCGGAGATTACCAAACCTGCTGCAGAGGCGAATCGGATTGGCGCAAGACCGGTCATTTTGACTGTACGACGTGCTGAGGTAAAAGAAGTCATCCGTAACAAAGCGTCTCGTTGGGACAAGTCTACCGCGAAACCGGCAAAACTTGGTTGTAGAAAGAGGGTCGCGAGACTGAAACGGGGAGCCTGTTTGTACTAGACTGACAGTGATTTGGCGAAGCCTCTCGAGGGCGAACCAGGTATTCGTAAGAATCGATGGCGGGCGATGATGAGAATTACGATGAGTTTGCTGGCGGCAGGAGTGCTGGTGGCGGCTGTGGCATCGGCCGAGGTATGCACCACGCAGTCGCAGATGACAGGCGCGGATAGAGACGCTTTGGCGGCTGCGGGCCGAATGTTGGCCGAAAAGGTCCAGGCGAATGATGTGAGCGGGTTGCAGGCTGCGACGGCTGCCGAGTATGCAAAGGACTTTAGCGGGATCGGCCCTGTTGTTGGCAATACCTCGGCGAAGATTAAGGGAGGTACGCCGATCGTTGAACAGGTCTATCTCCTGGATGGGACGCAACTGAAACCCGGGGCCGATGGTTCGTTCCCTGAGGCACAGTTTTTCTGTTCACTGAATAAGTCGGTTGCTGAAGCGGATTTTCTGATTCCGGGGCTGGCGCCGGGACGCTACGGATTTGTCATTGTTGACGTCATGGATATCAAGGCACCTTGGCGGCTTTCTTTTTTGGTGCGAGAGAACAACGGACAGTGGGCAATGGCTGGCTTTTATCCAAAGCCGCTATCGGCTGCGGGTCATGACGGACTTTGGTACTGGACTCAGGCACGAACGATGACGTCGCAGAAGGAGCGGTGGAATGCGTGGCTCTACTATCAGCAGGCGCAAAGTCTACTGATTCCTGCGGGGTTTGTTCAGAGCACGCATCTGGAGAAGTTGAAGGCGGAGGCAACTGCTGCCGCTCCGCCAGTATTGTCGGAGGGAGTGAGCGCGGAAGCTCCTCTGGTTGTAAAGGGGCCTGATGGGGTGGAGTATCACTTCACCGGTCTAGGGGTCGATGATTCACTGGAAAAAGACAAAATCGATGTCGCAGCGCATTTGAAGGTGGATCAGGTAGGCGATCCGGCTGCAGCTCGCAAACGTAATACCGATGCGATGGTTGCATTGCTTACCGCTTATCCGGAACTAAGGAAGCCTTTCCATGGCGTGTGGATAATAGCGAATGGTCCCGGGCAAAACCCTTTCGCAACCGAACAGGCGATGAGCGAAATTCATTGACTCCTAAAGATTTTCAATCTTCTTATGAATGATTGATTGGTGTGATGCTATCTTGAAAGTCATTTCCGCAATTGAACCGAGATTGTAATGAACTTACTTATCTGCTGTCGCGATCGGAACTGGCATCGCAATTAATCGAGAAGAAAGAAACGAATGAATAAAGTAAAAAAAACGCTAAGCCAGGCGATTGAGGAACGGAGAGCAACTCCTAGTTTTGATGGAACTCCGATTCCTGCTGATGATTTAAAGCAGATTATTGATGCAGGTCTGCATGCACCCAGTGGATATAACATGCAGCCGTGGCGGTTTGTCGTGGTGCAATCGTTAGAGCAGAAGAAGAGACTGCGAGCGGCGAGTTATAACCAGGGCAAGGTGGAAGAGGCTTCTGCGGTGATTGTGGCTTGCGGTGATGCGGATGGGTGGCGTAAGGATCTGGACCTGATGCTTGAGCTTGGACGGAAGGGTGGTATGCCGGAGAGTTATGCGGCGCAGGCCAAGAATAGTGTTCCGAACTATCTCTCAAGTTTCAGCACAGTACAGATGCATGGCTGGCTGAACAAAATGGTGATGCTTGCGTTTACCCATATGATGCTGATGGCCGAAGTGATGGGTTATGACACAGCACCGATGGAAGGGTTTGAGCAGGACAAGGTGCATGAGGTGTTGCGGCTGCCTTTGAGTTACTGGGTTGTGGCGTTGCTCGCGATTGGGCATTCGAAGGGGCCAGATAAGTTTTATGGTGGGCGGTTTGAGATGTCGCATACGGTTTTTGGAGAAGAGTACGGGAAGCCACTGAAGCTCTAACCTGGAGACGACCGGGCTATGAAGTCTGCACTGCGCGTTGTGGCTGTTCTGGTGTTGTTGGTTGTTGCGGCGGGGTTAGTTTTTTATCGGTATCCGATTTGGGTGGCAGATCAGATAACTCGATTTCATCTTTGGCGTGCCGGGCTCAAGAGCGACTACCTCGAGGCCGGTGGGTACCGGTTGCACTATTTCGAGGCTTTGCCTGAGGGTGGCGGGGGGACCCCTTTGGTGCTGGTGCATGGGTTAGGGGCACGGGGTGAGGATTGGGCACCGATGATTCCTCGCCTCGCGGCGCAGGGGTTTCATGTGTATGTGCCGGATCTGTTGGGGTATGGGCGGTCGCCGAAGCCGGATGTGGACTACTCGATCTCGCTGGAGGAGAAGGTTGTTACCGACTTCATGCAGGCAGTGCATGTTCCTCGGGCTGATATCGGCGGTTGGTCGATGGGTGGGTGGATTGTGATGAAGCTTGCGATCGATCATCCGGAGATGGTGAACCGGCTAGCAATCTATGACAGTGCAGGGATCTATTTTCCTGCTACCTTTCCGCCGGACTTGTTTACTCCATCCGATGCGGCGGGAGTGAGGAAGTTGATGGCGATTCTGTCGCCGAATCCGCCTAAGCTGCCGGGGTTTGCGGCCGAAGCTGCACTACGGAAGCTGCAGCGGAATGGGTGGGTGATCAACCGGAGCATGACGGCAATGACCAATGGCAAAGATCTGCTCGACTTTCGGTTGTATCAGATCTCGCAGCCGATGTTGATTGTCTGGGGATCGAAGGATGAGTTGATTCCACTGTCTGTAGGCGAGGCGATTCATGAGAAAGTTCCCCAATCGGTGCTGAATATCGTCGAGGGGTGTGGGCATCTTGCTCCGAACGAGTGTTCTGTCCCGGTGACCGAGAGCACGGTTGAATTTTTCAGATCGGAGCCGCCGACGCGCGGAGGTGAGAAGACTTTTCCTTTTGTCGACTCGAAGAAGAACTAGTCGGGCTGCCACTGGTAGGCGGCAGGTTGGGGCAGGTCGATGTAGGCCAGGACTCGGTGAACGAAGTTACGGGCCATTTCTTCAGTGGTTTGTGGGTGGTTGTAGAGGGTGGGGATGGTGGGGAAGATGACAGCTCCGGCGTCGGAGGCAAGCTGCATGTTGCGGAGATGGATGCGGTTGAATGGGGTCTCGCGGACGCACAGGATGAGGGGACGATTTTCTTTGAGGCACACGTCGGCGGAGCGATGGATGAGGTTGTCGGCGAGCCCGTTGGCGATGTGGGCCAAGGTGCCCATGGAGCAGGGGAGGATGATCATGGCGGCGGTGGGATAGCTGCCGCTGGCGATGTTGGCTCCTATGTCGGATTCGGCGTGGTGGTGAAGCTTGGGGCTGGGTGCGCCGAGTAGTTTTTCTGGCAGGTTGGTGCGGCCGCATAGATTGAGCTCTTCAGCGAAGACTCTTAGGGAGTTTTCGGAGGCGATGAAGTTGATTTTGGCTACGCGGGGGTCGGCAGTGAGGGCGCGGAGGGCTTCCGCGGCATAGATACTCCCGCTGGCTCCGGTGACAGCGAGGGTGATATTACGGGTTTCCGGAGAATCCTCCACGGAATGATTATCGCTCATGTCGAAGGTAGTCCTTCCATCCTTTTTGATGTAAAGTATTCATTCCGCTTGAGATAACCTCAGATTCTTTTGCTGAAACCATATAAATAAATGACTTTCTCGTAAAGCATGCCAGAGGAACGGTTTAGCGCTCAGGAAATTCTTCTCAAGACAAGACAAGAGGGCCCAGCTTTTTTGCTGGGCCCCAGCTTTTTTGCTGGGCCCTCTCGTACTTCTATTTTATCGATGGTGAGCCTGGCCAGAATGCCACATCGGCGAGCCTTATTTTTTGGACCAAAGGCTTGTTTTCTGTGATTTGAGGGGTTGCCATGTGCTCGAATCAGAACCGCTGGGGTTTGACAGGATTTTTTACTTGTTCGTAGGTGGTTTCGCACTCGCGAAGGGCATAGGCGACGAGGGTTTGACCGTGGAGGTGATGGGCGGCATTGAACGCATCGTTCGACGCGGCTTCCTGTGCGGGTAGGGTAGGGTCGATCTCACTGGCAGCGATCTCTTCGGTAGTGGCTTGAGTGAAGCACAGCTCACAGGTCGCCAGGTTGATCTCGCCGTCGTCGCCGGGTGTGCGCATGGGTGGCCCGAAGGTTCGGCACACGATGGGGCGGCCTTCGTAGAGGTCGCAGGTTCCTGTTGCGGGGTCGAGGACGGGGCAGGGCTCGTTGTCGCCAAGGCTATTTTCTGATTCGTCAGTGAAGAGAGAAGAGTCTTCGAAGTCTTCGTTGAGAACGCCGGTGTGGAGGTCACCGGGAAAGTATTGGGTGAGGCGGGTGCGGGAGGCCGCAGCTCGGCTTTGGATGCGGTGGGATTTTTCGGGGTCGGTTTGTTCGAGGATGACGAGGGCCTCACGGAGACGGGTGGCGTCTTGTTGGGAGATGGGAAAGACTCCAATGCAGCATTGGCAACAGCCTGGGTGGCAGACCAGGTGATGGCCACCGCGCTGATAGGCATCAGCCACTACTGTGTCTACGATTTGGATGAGATCTGACATTCAAAGCTGCGGGCTAGTGCGTTGGAATGCACTTGTGCTTTTCACAACGTTTATTTTGAGAAATAACCTTTACGCGTCTGAATGATTAGCTTTTTATTGACCGCGCTGAGTTCGATTTTGTGGAATTTGTTCGGGTGGGAGTCAGGCGGCCGGTAGCCGAGTTCATATGCCATACGCAAGTCGTTATTTATGGCGGCGTAGATTTGTTTCAGAGACATCTTTGGACCGACCGAAAAGACACGGCCACCTGTCGCATTCGAGAGCCGTTCCAATACGGCTTCATTCCCGCCGCCTCTGCTGTAGTAGATGGAATAAATCATGATATCGGCTCGTTGGGCTTCGGCGATCGCTGTACTTAATTTGGTTTCGCTCCCGAAATCACCTCCATCGGTGAGGATCACCATCGCTCTTCTACCTAGTTGCTCGCCGAGTTCCAAATGCGATACACCGCTGATGACATCGTACAGACGAGTGCCGCCAGCCAGGTCACCGCGTTTGTCGGAAAGTTTGGAGAGCGCTTCTTCGAGCTTTGGAACGGAATTTGTCAGCCCTGCGAGCTCCATTAATTCACTATCGAATTGCATGAGGATAGCTCGATCCTGCGGCCTTGTCATGAGTGCGGGAAAAAATTCTCCACTGGCGGCGATTTCGTCGGGGATGAAGTCACGTTGGCTTCCGCTGGTATCGACCAGAAGAGCGAGCGTGAGCGGCAGATCCGCACTTGGGGAGAAGTAAGTGATTGGTTGTGGCTTGCCGTCTTGCTTGAGAAGAAAATCCTGGCGGGCAAGTCCCGAGACGGGTTCACCCGATTCGCCGCGGGCGATTGCGGTGACGGCCACCAGTTTGGTCTCGACCTTGAGGGTAAGGGGTTTCTGTTCCGAGGTGGACGAATCTTGAGCGTAAACGGGAGCTACTGCAGCAATCAGCAGTGTCAGGATGTTTGTGAAAGTTCGGAGGAGATTCACGTACTAGTTTTTCCGAGGTACCAGGATTTTGGCGCGTTGCTGGATGCCTAGGAGATGATACAGTCTGTCAACGTTTGGAAGCCTGACCTAGAGCTTCAACAACTTGTTATATGGTAGTTAGCTTGGCTTTGGAGGTGGAGGGGGTGAGCCGGGGACAAGGGATGAGGCGTGGGGCTGCTCGAACCATTTGGAGAGGTACCAGAAGATCGCCATCCAGATGAAGAGCATGAACTCGACGATGGCAAGATCCTTGGGCCCGAACTCCTTAGATGGGTCAAAGAGAGTGAAGAGCATCAGGAGCGCGAGGAAGAGGCCGACGAAAAAGAAGAGTCGAGGAAACCAGGCGAGAGCGCGTGCCGGTTTGTAAAGAAGAAGAACTCTGCGAAGGAAGGGCATGGAATGCACCTTCTGTTGAAACGCGGTTGTTTTGCCTCGCTGCCTTATCATCTCTGTCTGCGCGGCATCGGAGTCATTTGCAAGAATCTCGGCGAGTAAGTTGAGCTCTTTTTGGACGCGGGCGGTGCACTCGGAGCTGGAAGGGTCGGAGATTTGCGTGGAGAGCTTCAGCCACTGCTCCCAGAAGGCAATTTTCTTGGAGGCTTCATCGAGTTTGCGGATGCGGGCTGAGGCGGCGTCGCGCTCGTGGCTCCATGTGATGATGGCAGGAACCAGAGTGCCGGCGAGGCCGAACGCGCCGGCGATGAGGCCCTTTTGCACGTCAGCTGAGAAGGTCACAGGCTCTCTCCTATGTTGAGAGACAGCATACATTGCGGACGGTTCTTTGCGTGACTGTGATTTCTACTCTGCGCTTGTTGAACGCGGGCTCGACGATCGGTTATGGGATGATGCGCTCGTTGCGTAGGCGCGTGAAAAGGTCGAAGAAGCTGTCGTCGGTGGGCTGATAGTCGAGGAAGCCGAGCTTGCGGCTCTTTGTCATGTCAGTGACGACTTCGATGGGGCGACCTAGGTCGCCGTCGGTGTGCCAGGCAGAGGTGAGATGGTGGAGATTGGGTTCGACAAGGTTGTGGGCGAGAGCAATCTGGCGCCATAGGGGGCCTGCGTCGGCGAGTTGTTGCTCGAGCGGCGTGCCGTAGCCGGGGAATGGTGCAGGTTCGATGTTGAACCAGGAGGCTAGACGAGACCACATCCAACTCCAGCGGAAAACGTCGCCGTTGACGATGTTGAAGGTCTGATCGCGCGCGGCAGAGGTTGTTGCGGCCCATTCGAGATGTCGGGCTAGGAGGCGCGCATCGGTCATGTCGGTGAGGCTGTTCCATTGAGTGGCGGAGCCGGGGAAAAGGAAGGGGCGACCGGTTTCGCGGCAGATCGTGGCGTAGACGGCGAGCGTGACTCCCATGTTCATGGCGTTGCCGAGTGCGTAGCCGATGATGGTGTGGGGGCGGTGGACGCACCAACTGAAGTTGTGGCGATGTGCGGCTGCGAAGAGCTCGTCTTCCTGCGCGTAGTAGAAGTTGTCGATGTCGAGGCGAGGCTGCTCTTCACGAAAGGGCGTTGCAGGAAGGGTGCCCTTGCCGTAGAACTCGAATGGGCCGAGATAGTGTTTGAGACCGGTGACGAGAGCTGCGTGTTTGAGAGTGCCAGCGGGGGCCGCGGCTTCGAGAAGGTTGCGCACCATCGCGCTGTTGATGCGGATGTTTTCCTTTTCGGTGGGCTGGCGGAGCCATGTGGTGAGAAAAAGATGTGTGGGTTTGATGCCAGCAATGGCGGAAGGCAACGTGGCGGGGTCGAGGAGATCGGCGGAGACGAAGTGGACGCCCTGCATCTCGGCGGAAGAACGGCGAGCAAGGCCGTGAACCTGCCATCCGTTGGCGACAAGTTGATGGGCCAGATTGTTGCCGACGATGCCAGTGACTCCGGCGATGAGTGCAGTGCGTAACATTTCTTCTCCTCAAACGTGCCCTGAGGATTGGATGTGATTGGGAGTGGTTTGATGCGTTCTGAGCTGATGGAGGAGCTTCTAAGGCCTTATCAAGAGTTACTGCGTCGCGCTTTAGTTGCCGGACAGGATATGAACGAGAGCCGATTGTTTTAGGGATACGGAGAGTGTGCCGATTACGGTGCGAAATCCGTCGAGTGTCAGTTTGAAGTCGTAGGTTCCTCTAGGAAGGGCGATCGAGAATCTTCCTTCTTTGTCGGTTTTCAGGTGCATGGTGTTGGACGTTCGATTGAAATCGTAACTGGTTATTTCGACGAGGGCGTCTTTGACGGGTCCACCATTTTTGAAGGAGATTTGGCCCTTCAGCTGGCGAAGCGGATCGTTGATCATGTTTTGCGAAAGAGTGATGGAGAGTTTTTCCGCTTTGGTTGAATCTTCCGGGATGAGGGCAATTGGCGTTGTGAAGGTCTCTTGCCTGGCGAGGTAGGTCTCTTGAAGGGTTTTGATTGTGTCGGCGACGGTGGTTGCGTGGGTGAGGCCTCCGCAGTTGTTTTGCCATGAATAGTAGTTAGGTGGGCCGGCTACTTGAGAGATGCCAAGCACGTCCAGGACGCTGGCATCGAGCGAGTCGCGACGGATGGCGAATTGTTCGAGGCGGGTATTGTTACGGGCTGGATCGCCAGGCTTATCGTCGAAGTCAACATGATTGACGGTGATGTGGACGACTGTTCCAATGTCGGGAACGAAGTCGATCTTAAGTACAGTGAGGGTTGAGTCTTTGTCGATGGGGCGTGCACGGTAGCTCCATCTCTGGCCGGGGGTGAAGCGTGGATCCCAGATGTTTTGGGTGTACCCGTTGGCGCATGGGTTTGTGGCGGAGGCTTCTTGAAAAACTGCGGACAAGGCGAGAGTGGCGATGGCAGCGATCATGGCTTACCGGATCACGACGCCTACGATAGCAGGTGAAACTTCCGATGTGCTACGGAAGAATAATTTGCTTTCAGTCCGAGCTTTTGAGGACGCGGTCGAAGATGGCGTCCACATTGGCCAGTTGGCGTGAGTAGTCGAAGGCGCGGGTTAGTTTTTCGGGGGAGAGGCGGGCGGTAATCTCGGGGACTTTGGCGATTTCGTCGCGGAACATGAGGTCGTTCTTCCAGGAGTTCATGGCGTGAGTCTGGACGAGGCGGTAGGCGTCTTCGCGGGACATGCCGGATTCGGCGAGGTCGAGGAGGAGCTGGCCGGAGAAGATCAGGCCGCCGGTGGATTCGAGGTTTTTGAGCATGCGCGCGGGGTAGACGAGGAGTTTTTCGATGAGGTTCGTCGTCTTGGCGAGGAGGTAGTCGGCGAGGATCGTGGAGTCAGGAAAGATGACTCGCTCGGCGGAGGAGTGTGAGATATCGCGCTCGTGCCAGAGCGCAACGTTTTCGAGGGCCACCTGGGCGTTAGCGCGCATGACTCGGGCGAGGCCGGAGATTTGTTCGCTGGTGATGGGGTTTCGCTTGTGCGGCATCGCGCTCGAACCTTTTTGTTTTTCGCTGAAGAACTCTTCGGCTTCGCGGACTTCAGTGCGCTGGAGGTGGCGGATTTCGGTGGCGATTTTGTCAAGCGTGCTGGCGAGGACTGCTAGCACGCTGATATAGGCGGCGTGGCGGTCGCGCTGGACTACCTGCGTGGCTACCTCTACTGGTTTGAGGCCCAGTTCGGCGCATATGGCCTCTTCGTGTTCGGGTTTGAGGTGGCCAAAGGTGCCGACGGCTCCAGAGAGTTTGCCTACGCGGAGGTCTTCGGCGGCGGCATCGAAGCGCGTGAGGTTGCGCTGGACCTCGGAATACCAAAGGAGAAGTTTGAGGCCGAAGGTGGAGGGCTCGGCGTGGATGCCGTGGGTGCGGCCGATGATGGGCGTGTGCTTGAACTCGAGAGCGCGCTTTTTCAGGGTGTCGGCGAGGGCGATGATGCCGGCGCGAATGATGGCAGAGGCTTCGCGGATTTGGAGGGCCTGAGCAGTGTCGACCACGTCGGTGCTAGTGAGGCCGTAGTGGAGCCAACGGGAGGATGCAGGGTCGTCGATATGTTCGGCGACGGTGGTGGTGAAGGCAATGACGTCATGACGGACTTCGGCTTCGATTTCATTGATGCGATCGACGGTGAATGCTCCTCTGTCGCGGATGACGTCGGCTGCGGCCTGTGGGACGAGACCAAAGCGGGCGAGGGCCTGCGAGGCGGCAACCTCGACGGTGAGCCAGGACTGGTATTTGTTGGCGTCGGACCAGATGTGGCCCATCTCCGGGCGAGTATAGCGAGGAATCAAGGGGTTCTCCGTGCGTTCGGAAGATAAGGTATATCTCTATTTTACTGCGAGTACGGGCTACGCGGGTCTTTGGGGATATTTAGGTAATAGTCGCAATACGATATAATCGTAATACGACATTATGGCGATCATGAGAAAAGGAAAGATGGCGTCGCTGGATTGGGCAAGATTGGCTGACCTGGCCGAGTTTCGGTACCAGTTGAGGCGGTTTGTCAGCTTCAGCGAAGGGGCTTCGGAGGCGGCGGGGATCTCGGCGCAGCAATACCAGTTGCTGCAGGTAGTGGCTACGGTGCCGCCGGAGCGTGAATCGTCGATTTCATACATCGCCGAGCGCATGGTGGTTCGCCACAATACTGCAGTGGAACTAGTGGACAGGGCAGAGAAAGCGGGACTGGTGGAGCGAGTTGCCGACAAGAACGATCATCGGCGGTCGCTGGTTGAGATTACGTCTCACGGGAATGATCTGCTTGCGGAACTGGTGCCGATTCACCTTGCCGAGGTAAGGACCGGGGATGGAGAGCTACTTCGGAGTTTGCAGCGGCTGATCGGAACAAAGGCAGCTTCATCGAAGCGGGGAACAGAGAAGCGAGGAATAGAGAGATGACGCACGCAGAGTCCTCTACTAATTTGCGAGATTATTCGGCGAATCACAGGATCCTGCTGATCAGCGGGCTGGCGGCAGTGCTTGGCGGTGCGGGAGCTGTCCTGGCCTGGACATTGCTCGGGCTGATTCGACTGGCAACCAATGTGTTTTATTTCCATCGATTCCGCTTTGAGAATGTGAGCCCGGCAGCAAGTCCACTGGGATGGACAGTAGCGTTTGCACCGGTCATTGGCGGGTTAGTGATCGGTGTGATTGCCCGATACGGGTCTGAAAAAATTCGTGGCCATGGAATGCCGGAGGCGATTGAAGCGATCATCTTCAAAGGTGGGAAGGTAGCTCCGCGCATTGCGATTCTGAAACCGATTGCGACGGCGATTGCGATTGGCTCGGGCGGGCCGTTTGGAGCGGAAGGGCCGATTATTATGACGGGCGGCGCAACGGGCTCGTTACTTGGACAGTTGCTGCCAATGTCCGATGCTGAGCGGACGACACTGCTCGTGGCAGGCGCGGCAGCTGGCATGTCGGCTACGTTTTCCTGCCCTCTCGCGGCGGTTCTGCTTGCGGTTGAGTTGCTGCTGTTCGAGTGGCGGCCGCGCAGTCTGGTGCCGGTGGCGGTAGCCTCGGTCACAGCGGGTGCAATTCGGCGGTTGCTGCTTGGGCCTGGTCCCATCTTTCCGATGCAGCCGACGACGGCGGTGATTCACCACATGGCAATGCTTGGCGCACTTCTGGTCGGGCTGATCGCCGCGATACTCTCGACGGGTTTGAGTCGGCTTCTGTATGCGATCGAAGATATGTTCGAGCGGTTGCCGCTTCACTGGATGTGGTGGCCAGCGATTGGCGGCGTCATTGTGGGGATTGGCGGACTGTTTTTCCCGCAGGCGCTTGGCGTTGGTTATGACGTAATTCAAAAGCTGGTGACGGACGATACGACGTGGAAGCTCATCATCGGTGTTCTGGTGGTGAAGAGTCTTATCTGGACTTTTTCGCTGGGGTCGAATACATCAGGCGGTATTCTCGCGCCGTTGCTGATGATTGGCGGAGCCATGGGTGTCGCGATGGGGCACCTTCTGCCTCCGGTAGCGCAGGGCACATGGGCGTTGGTCGGAATGTCGGCTATGCTGGCTGCGTCCATAGGGGCCCCACTGACTGCTGCGATGTTGTCGGTGGAACTGACACACAACGGCGGGTTGATGTTGCCGGTGCTGCTGGCCTGTGTCGTGAGCTATGCCGTCGGTGTGTTGCTGCAGCCACGGTCGATTCTGACGGAGCGGCTGAGCCGCAGAGGATTCCACCTGAGCCGTGAGTATGGTGTGGATCCACTCGAAACAGTGATGGTGCGCGATGTGATGCACACCAGCGTCTTCGCTTTGCCGCTGGCTGCAACGCGCCGCGATGCTGTGGACTGGCTGATCAAGATGAAGAGTCGGGGCAGTGAGGCGTGGGCACACTGGCAGCGACTGTTCCCTGTGGTTGATACCGAAGGAAAGCTAAAGGGAATTCTGACGCGCGGCCAAATGATCACCTCGGCAGAGAGTGGCAAGATCGAGGCTCAGCTGGTTGGGGACGGAGTTTCTGCTCCTACGACAATTGGTCCGTGGGATACCTTGCGCACTGCAGCGGAGAAGATGGCCTCGACGAAGCTGAGGTCATTTCCTGTTGTGGGCTCTGAGGGCGAATTAGTCGGGATTCTGAATATTGAGGATTTACTTGAGGCTCGTGTGAAGTCAAGTCAGCGAGATAGCGAGAGACAGCGCGTACTGACGCTCCGCTGGCCGTTTGGACGGCCAATGCGTTCGGAGACGGAGAGTTTTGTGGAACCTCCAGGCGAGAGCGCAGATGAGCAGCGGGTTGTTCTGGAGAATGTGGAAGAGAAGATCGAAGGCGGCTTGAGCTAGATCTCGATCAGGGTTGAGCCACTCCGAAGAGAGTTGACATTTCGTCGTAGAGGAAGCCCTGGCCGGCTTTGTAGGGTTGAATCCATTTGCCGTCGAGGACGAATTGAGGGATAGCTCGTTTGCCGGTATTGGCGATTACGAGGTCAGCCGCGCCTGGCGTGGTTTCGATGTCGATCTCTTTGTAAGGAATGTTGTGGGTGGTGAGAAAACGCTTGGCTTCGCGACAGTCTCTGCACCATGAGGCCGAGTAGAGAGTTAAATTCATAGTTTTATTTTCGCTGAAATAAGGTTTTGGCGCACCGGGGGGAGGGGAGTAGGCGCTTCGGAGGAACGAATATGCGGAAGAATCGATCAGTACCGGCATGCGTGGTAATTCCGGAGCTGGACTATCCAGACGTAGAGGCGGCAGCGGCGTGGCTGGTGAAGGCCTTCGGGTTCCGTGTGCGGATTTCAATGGGAGCGCATCGCGCGCAGATGCATGCGGGTTACGGTGCAATTGTGTTGACGAAACGCGAAGAAAGGGAGCCGACGTGCCCGTGTAGCATTCTGTTGCGGGTCGAGAGCGTTGATGAGTTTTTCGAGCGGGCGTTGAAGGCAGGGTGCACGGTGACGAGGGCTCCAAAGGATTATCCGTATGGGGAGCGGCAGTGTAATGTCGTCGACTTTGCAGGACATCGCTGGACGTTTACGGAGTCGATTGCGGATGTCGGCCCAGAGGAGTGGGGCGGAGTAGCAGCGGAGCTGGAGTAGCGGCTACTGCTCGTGATAGTTGCGGATGAGGCCACCGTCGATGATGAAGGTTGAGCCGGTGCAGTAGGCGCCATCGTCGGAGGCGAGGAAGAGCGCGAGGCCTGCGACGTCTTCGGGTGTTCCCATGCGGCCAAGAGGGATGTTTGCTAACAGGGCATTGAGCTGGGATTTGTTCGCCATGAGCTTGGTGTTGATGGGTGTGGCGATGGCTCCGGGGGCGATGTCGTTGATGGTGATGTTGTGGGGACCGAGCTCGACAGCGAGGTCGCGCATGAGCATGCGCATTCCGCCTTTTGCGGCGCAATAGGTGGAGAAGTGGGGGAAGACCATGTCCTCATGCACGGAGCTGATGTTGATGATCCGGCCGGGTTGTCTGCCTGCGATGAGACGGCGTACGAAGGTTTGTGTGAGAAAGAAGGCGCCTTTGAGGTTAACGTTGAGAACGGCGTCGTAGTCTTTTTCGGTGACCTCCCAGAAGGGAGCTTCGATCTCAATGCCAGCATTGTTGACGAGGATATCGCAGCGTCCGAGCTGCGTGTAGGCCTGATCGACAAGGTTCTGGGTGTCAGAGAGGACAGAGACGTCTGCCTGGACGAGGATGGCTTTGCCACCCGCGGCTTCGATTTTAGATTGAGTGTCCTGTGCCTCTTCGATGTGGTTGCGGTAGTCGACGACGAGGGATGCGCCTTCGCTGGCGAGGCGGATGGCGATGGCTTTGCCGATTCCGGAGCCGGAACCGGTGACGATGGCGACTTTATTTTGCAGAACGGGCACGGGATTCTCCTGGGTTGAGTGCTATTTGAGATGCAGTGACGCTGCGCCCGGAGACTTTATTCGCTATTTTTTCATGGGGATCGAGACGGCGAGTCCCGGTGTGACCTTGTACTGTTCGGCGAAGTTGCGCTGGTTGAGGGAGAGGGCGACACGTCCGCGTGAATCGATATACAGGAGGGGGTTGGCTACCGGGACGTCGCTGAAGGTTTTGACATAGGGGATGGTGTAGACGTGTCTGTCGAGTGTGACGGGGACCTGGTCGCCGAGATGGTAGCCGAGTTTGGCGAAGGTCTCGGAGGAGACGTTGAGGATGACGTTGCCGAAGGGACCGTCGAGGCCGAGAACTTCGGCGAGCAGTCCAGTAGTGTCGAGTGTGGGGTTGTGGATGTCGAGGCGGACGAGTCTGGTGACGTCAAGTTTGGGGCCGGCCTCGGTCCAATTCTCACCGCGAGCGAGGTGTGCTCCGGCGGGAGAGAAGATATCGCGCCCGTGGAAAGTGGAGGAGAGTCGTTCGCCGATCATCCAGGCGGGGTTGGTGATCTCGCGGGCTTCGACGATCTGGTCGGGGCCGTCGGATGGCATAAGAGTGAGGAGGCCGTTGTCGGGGAGGACGAAGTATTGGCCGCGACGGGAATGGGCGACGATGGCTTTGCGCGTGCTGCCGACGCCAGGATCGATGACGATGACGAAGACGGAATTAGCGGGGAAGTATGGGGCTGAGCCAGCGAGGAAGCGTGCGCCTTCGGCGATGTCGTAGGGTGTGACTTGATGGGAGATGTCGATGATGCGGATGCCGGGGTCGATGCCTTCCATGACGGCTTTGCAGATGCCGATGGCGTCGTCTTTTACGTCGAAGTCGGTCATGAAGCCGACTACGTGCTGGGTCGGTTGGGCACGGAGTGCGGTTGCGATGAGAAGGACAGCGGGGAGAAGGCGAGCGAGCTTCATGCGACGAGGATAACTTATGGTCGCTGCTCTGCTTCGTTATGATTTTTTTGCCTTGGCAATCTTTTTGGAGAGACGTTTTTTTGCTTTTTCGAGCTCGACGTGGCGGGAGGAGGAGAGGTTTTTGGCCGCACGTTTGATGTGCAAGTCGAGCATGCGGATGCTGGAGGCCTGTTTTTTGGGGGAGACGTTTTTTGAGGGTTTCTTTGGTTTTTTTGGCGTTTTTTTCGTCGCCACCAGGGCCTCCTTAGTCGGTGCTTCTTTTCCTAAGATACGGGCGGAAGACTTTTCAAGGCGGCGTTTGCGGAAGAAGTTGGTGAGGAGGGCGCCGCACTCTTCGGCGAGGAGGCCGGGCACGAGTTCGAGCTTGTGGTTGAGTGCGGGGTGATTGAGGACGGATAGGACTGAGCCGCAAGCTCCGGCTTTGGGGTCAGGTGCGGCGTAGACCAGACGCGCAATGCGAGCATGGAGGATGGCTCCGGCACACATGGCGCATGGCTCGAGTGTGACGTAGAGCGTGCAGTCTTCGAGACGGTAGTTTTTTAGAGCGAGGCCAGCCTCGCGGAGAGCTACGATCTCGGCGTGGGCAGTGGGATCGGAGTCGCTGAGGACCCGATTCTGGCCTCGGCCGATGATTTGGTTATTGTGGACGACGACCGCGCCCACGGGGACTTCGCCGTTGGCTTCGGCAGCTTGGGCTTCGGCGATGGCGGCTCGTAGATGGGTGAGGTCGTCCACTATGCGGGTTCCTGTTGAGAGAGGCAGTGTAGGGTGCCTAGTCCCCAAACCAGGTCTACGGCGTGGATACCTATGATTTGGCGGTCGGGGAAGCAGTCGGCGATAGTGTTGAGGGCGCGGCGGTCGTTGGGGTCGTTGAAAGTGGGGACTAAGACCAGACCGTTCGCGATGTAGAAGTTGGCGTAGCTGGCGGGGAGGCGCTGGTTGTCGAAGAGGACCGGCGCGGGCATGGGGAGCTCGATGATCTCGAAGGATTTGCCTGCGAGGTCGCGGAAGCCTCGGAGGCGGTCGAGGTTTTCGGCGAGCGGGAGATGGTTTTCGTCGTGGGTGTTGGGCTCGACGCAGGTAAGGATCTTGTTTTCGGAGACGAAGCGAGTAATGTCGTCGATGTGGCCGTGGGTGTCGTCGCCTGCGCAGCCCTTGTGAAGCCAAAGGACTTTTTCGATGCCGAGATATTCGTGAAAGACCTGCTCTAATTTTGCGCGAGTTTGATTCTCGTCGCCGAGGCCGGGGTTGCGCTCCTGAATTTTGGAGAGGAGGCACTCCTCCGTGGTGAGGAGAAGGCCGGCGCCGTTGCTGTCAATGCTGCCGCCTTCGAGGACTACTCGGTGGGTGGTGCCATCCGGGAGATGAATCTGAGGCCTGATCTGAGGGATGTCGTAGTGGTGAGCCACGAGCAAAGGAATTTGGTCGTCGCGGTGGTAGTTTTCATACTTGGCCCACGCGTTGAACTTCCAGTTGGTGACGGCGAGATCGCCCTCGGGATTTTTGACGAAGATGGGTCCGGAGTCGCGAAGCCAGACGCGGTCGGTGGGCCAGTGGTGGAAGTGGAGACGGGCGAGGTTGGCTCCGGCACGGAGGAGGATACGGCGAACGCGTTTTTCTGCGGGTTCATCGTTGACCAGGATGTGGACGTCTTCGACCTGGGAGAGGTGACGGGTGATTTCGGCATAGACCCAGGGGATGGGCTGGAATTTTCCGGGCCAGTCCTCGGCGTTGTGAGGCCACGCGATCCAAGTGGCGGAGTGCGCAGCCCATTCGGCAGGCATGCGGTAGCCGGTCGGTCTTTGTTCGGCGCTCAGTGGGTACCCCCTACCCGTAATTTTTTCTGCAAAGTCTTCGATTGAGAGAATTTAAGGCTGGACTTCGGTTTGGGTGAAGAGTATCAGGTGTCGGTTACGGGCGAATAACTTGGCTTGCTGATGGGTGCTCTGGTCAAGTATAGCGGCGCGGCGGATGGGGTGTGAACGACACGCGTGTTGACTTGTGGCAAGCTGGATGGACCGGAAATAGATATCTTTTGTCGGAGGTGTGTATGGGGCCTCTTGCTCGAAGTTTTGCGGCGGTTATTGCCGGCATCGTGGTGGTGTTGGTTCTGACTCTGGTGACGGATTTGGCGCTGCATGCGGCAGGAGTGTTTCCGCCGCCGGGACAGGCAGCCACTGATGGGCCGCTGATGCTGGCTACGTTATATCGGGTTGGGTATGGCATTCTGGGCGGGTATGTCACGGCACGGCTTGCTCCTGCGCGACCGATGTTGCATGCAATGATTGGCGGCGCGCTTGGCTTTGTGGTCAGTATGGTCGGGGCGGTGGCGACATGGAACAAGGGTGCGGAGTATGGGCCACATTGGTATCCATTGGCGCTGATTGTTACGGCTTTACCTTGTGCGTGGTTGGGAGGATGGTTCAGGGAGAGGCAGTTGCAGGGGAAATGAGAGCGTTGTGAAACTGTTGCTTGTGAGAAAGGCCGCAAACCGATCTATGATTGCGGAATGCCTGTTTCAGTCGGCGTGCAGACTGTTCGGCCCCGCAAACTTGCCGCTGTGCGGCGTGCGGTCGCGCCGGGTGAGATTGGTGCGGCGTGGAAGCCGGCGCTGGATAAAGTCTGGACGTTTCTTCGCAGCCAGCCGAATCTGCGAACGGATGGGCATAATATTTTTCTTTACCACCATCCGACGCAGGCAGGTGCGCCTGTAGTGTGCGACTTCGGTGTCGAGGTAACGCGCACCTTCGATTCAACGGGTGAGGTGTATGCGACCGAAACGCCAGGGGGCGAGGCTGCCGTCATCGTTCATCGAGGTTCGTACAGTCGCATGAATGAAGCGCATGACGCGATCCGGGAGTTCATCGCAACACAGGGAAGGAAGTCCGCCGGTTATTCGTGGGAGATCTATGGAGATCCGAAACCGAACCCGGCTGATACAGAGACGACTATCGTGTATCTCTTGAAGTAGTGAGCCTCGTTATCTATTTTTCTTTGAAGACTAGGTAGGTGATCGTTGCGCCGGGCGCGAGTTTGATCTGGTGGGGAATGCCGGCGGGGATGTGGGCGATATCTCCGGCGTGGAGGACAGTTTCTTTGCCTCCGACGATACTGGTGCCGAGGAATTCACCGGGGGTTGTTCCGTTGGGATGTTCGCCTTGCATGGTGCCGCCAGTGATGAGGGTGAGTGTTCCTTTCCGGATGACCATCTGGTCGGCCCAGAACTGATGCCGTTCGGGCATGCCATCGTGGACGCGAACGACGAAGAGAGTGCGGGCTGTGCCGTAGTCGTCCATGATGTCGGTGCCGAGACCGGTGGGGCTGGCTTTTGCCGTGGCGAGGAGTTTGGCTTCGCGCTGTGCGAGGTCGGTGGAGTAGTGGATGGTTTGGGCGATGACGGGTGTCGCTGCTAGTGCGAGGGACAGGACGATGCGACGAAGCATGCTGGCTCCTTGGGGACAGCCCATTGTAAGGGTCGAGTGAACTGTCACGTCAATGAGGGTGCCTGTTGGGGATACGATTTATCAGGCGTTGCGGTTTTAACTCAACAGGAGGTGGAGATGGAGAAGCGACTGTATGAACTCACGCGATCGGAGCTACGACAAAGAAAGATGAGGAAGGATGCGGTTGCGGTGGGCAGCGCTGCTGTTGGGGCGATAGCCCTGGGCTCGATGGCAGTGGGGGCCTTGGCGATTGGAGCCGTCGCGATTGGGCGAATCGCTCTTGGCAGCGGGCATGTGAAAAGGTTGAGGATCGAAGAGCTGACGGTGGACCGGCTCGTCGTAAAGGAGTCCATCAGGCAGGGATGATGAGCCGGCTTTCTCTGATCTTCAGGGTTGGAGGACGTAGAGGGAGACGAAGTCGAAGCCGTCGATGGTTCCGGTGTAGAAGCGGCCATAGATGGAGCCTGCACCCGGAGGCCATGGGTCGTGGATGCGAAGCATGGTGCCGCTGCCGTCGGGGTCGCCGTCGCTCCAGAAGCCGCTGAAGACGATGGCATGGAGCCATCCTCCGCCAGCTGCTCCGCCGCCTACTGCCCATGCGGGTTTGGAACGGAGTAAATTTGCGAGGCTCTGGACGCTCCATGATTGCGGATAGTAGCGGCTTTGCCGGGACCGACGGACATGTTGCCGAGGATCATAGTTGCGGAGGCGGACCAGCAGGTGACGTTCGATGGCTGCGGATAGAGCATGACAGGATGCGTGAAGTCATACCTGATGCCGAGCGCCTCCCAGGTGAGAGGGCCGGCGGCCCCGTCGGCACCGATTCGGTTTTTTGTTTGGAAGTTGATCACGGCGGCCTGGGTTTTGGGACCGAAGATGCCGTCTTCGCGGAGGAGGGGAACCGAAGATTTCTTTTTGTCGAGAAGACGCTGGAGCAGCTTGACCTGATCCTGACGGGCCCCAAGACGAAGAATATCCATCGATTAGCCTCGGTTGGAAAATGAGGGAATCATAGTAGCACAGGGCTAGGTTTAGCCCTATTTATGCGCTGGCTCTGCGCTCTCGGTGCAGTCGGGTGTACGGCGGTCTGCGGTGCCGTTGTCGCCTATCAAACTTGTAGCATTCGCGCTGCGCTTCGAGCTGGAATCTGGAGCGGGATGATCAGTGGAGCGATCACTTTTTGTCGTGATTTTGAGCATCACGGTCCTTTTTCATGATGCGCTGATGAAAGACTCCTCGAACATCCACGAATTTGTTCGAAGCATGCATCGTTCCCCAACCAAGGAGGGATTGTCTACTTTCCTTTATCGGGACGCGCTGGGAGGTGGAATCAACCACATTTGGATTGGTCCGCTCCTTGGAGTGACCATCGGAGGTTTGGGCGCCATCATGGGGAAGTCAATGCGTCACGTCATGCTTGATGCCGTCTTTTAGCGTGAGCCTATCGATTGGATGGGGCACCACCGCGCGGAAACAGCAGATTTCTCCCCCTTCGATTTCGCTCAAAGTGCGGAAAAAAAGGAAAACAAATTTCCTAATCCAAGAAGCGTTTGGCGATGCCTTCGTAGGCGTCAATGCGGCGGTCGCGTAGGAATGGCCAGTGCTGACGCGTGACTTCGATGAGTTTGGGGTCGAGGTCGGCGTATAGAATCTCTTCTTTGTCGTGGCTGGCGAGGGCGATGATGCGGCCGAAGGGATCGGCGATGAAGCTGCCGCCCCAGAACTCGATTCCAGATTGTGGGGTGTGGTCGCCGGGGCCGTGGAGTTCGACCGTGGCCGGGTTGCCGTCGGCTGCGATGCTTTTGAATTTGACGTCGCCGTGCTCGTGGCCTACGCGGTTGACGGCGCAGACGAAGACCCCGTTGGCGATGGCGTGGGCGCGCTGGGCTGTTTGCCAGGCTTCGTACTGCGCGGTACCGAACTCTTCTTTCTCGGAGGGGTGCCACCCGATGGCGGTGGGGAAGAAGAGAACTTCCGCGCCTTTGAGCGAGGTGAGGCGGGCTCCTTCGGGGTACCACTGATCCCAGCAGACGAGGGTGCCGATGGGGCCTTCGGTGGTTTTGGCGGATTTGAAGCCGAGGTCACCGGGAGTGAAGTAGAACTTCTCGTAGTAGAGCGGGTCATCGGGGATGTGCATCTTGCGGTAGACGTCGGCGATGCTGCCATCCTTTTCGATCGTGACGGCAGTGTTGTGATAAAGACCGGGGGCGCGGCGCTCAAAGAGGCTGGCGACGAGGACGACGCCGGTTTCCTGACAGACACGGGTGAGGACATCGGTAGAAGGGCCAGGGATGGGTTCGGCGAGGCCGAAGAGATCGTGGTCTTCGCGCTGACAGAAGTATTGGGCGCGGAAGAGCTCGGGGAGGCAGATGAGGGTCGCGCCCTGGCGGGCGGCTTCGTAAACGCGCTCGGCGGCTTTGTCGAGGTTGATGCGGGTGTCCGGGTCCATGGACATCTGGATGAGGGCGACGCGTTTTGTGTTTCCGTTTTTGCGGGCGTTGTTGTTCATGGTCTTGTTTAGTTTATCGGGATTCGCTGGAGGTGGGATGGTGCGGTTATTGTGGGGAGGTTAATGTTGCGCTCCAAAGCTGAAGAAGACGCCTAAGCTGTTTAGGCGTCTTCCGGATTACCTATGGGTTGCAGACCGAACCGCGTCCTATTTATGCCAGTGCATCTTCCAGCCGAGATACTTGGTTGACGCCTCGTAGACCGGCGCAGCCATCGTCGAGAAGTTTGCCGCGACGTGATGCTCGAAGCCGTTCTCGCAGATGAAGCGCAACAGCTCCTGCATCTTCGGAATCTCAACAACTCCTGCGCCGCCGAACGTGTGCAGCGGATCATTGGTGAACGCACCTTCGCCAACGTAACCGGTGATCTGACCGGCGAAGTCGTCGGTGGAAAAGCGGGCGAAGCTCATTGCTCCTGCCTTGACGGTGCCATCGAGCGTGCCGTGGGTATTTTCCTTGCCGACGGTTCCGGCGATGATCTGCTGGAAGTCCATCTTCACGCCTTCGTTGAAGAAGTGCTTCGGAAGGTTCGAGCAGTGGAAACAGACCGCTTTGTCGGGGTTGTCGCCGTAGTTGTTGTTCCAGTCCAGCAGCGCGCTCGGCGTCTCGCTGGCGAGTGTCAACGCATACATGCTTAGCGTGCCAAGAATGTCGACTTCGCATGCGGAAGGAATCAGGCTCTCGCTCATCATGCTCATGACAGTGCAGGGAACTACGCCAAGGAACTCCTCCATTGAGGTCCAGCACTGAACGGCGCTTACTGTCAGTTCGCTGGCCTTCATCCACTGATCGATAACGGTGCCGAGCTTTGCCATCTTGATCAGCGCAGCTTCCGGAGTCTGGCCGACGGGAATGTACTTTTTAATTTCTGCAAGTTTGCTCTGTGCTGCGTCGTCGTGGTCCTTCATGCGATCGATGCGTCCCATGACTTCGCTGAGGTCGAGCGTTTCGACCGTAATTCCTGAGCGCTCCAGGAGCTTTTCCGAGTAACGAACAGTGTTGAATGCAGTGGGTCGCGCGCCGATGGCACCAAAGCGAACGTTCTTCAGGCCCTTCACAATGCGGCATACGGCAGAAAACCACTTCAGATCTGCCTCGAACTCCGCAGAGTCCGGCGCTTCCGTATGCAGCCGTGTGAGCGAGTAAGGAATCCCATACTGCTTCAGGTTGTTGCAGATTGACATCTTGCCGCAGAAGCTGTCGCGACGGAACGCGATCGTCATCTTTCCTGCGGTGTCCGGAGTCGCCTGGATCAGTACGGGTACCTGCAGGTTTGCGAGGCGGAGTGTGTCGGCCAGCCCACGCTCCTCGCCGAAGTTCGGGAGAGTAAGGATGATGCCGTCGATCTCTGCGGCATGCTTCTTAAAGAGGTCGGCGCACTTCTTCGCGTCTTCGTAGGTTTCTACCGCTCCATGAGCTGTCTCCTCGGGAGTCAATACGATCGGCTTGATGCCAGCGCCTTCAAGCGCCGCAATCATCTCCAGGCGCCCGCTTGTTGCGAGGTGGCTTGGAAAGAATCCTCGATTGCCTACAATCACACCCATCGTCATTTGCTTCGCCATAATGCTCCTGATTTCTGCCCGTACCGGGTCTTGCTCTTAGGGTTCCTCGACACGTCGCCGCGCCATGCAACGTCTGCAAAGACGCGACTCCAACAATGATTCAGGCTCTGCCGGGGCGAAACCTGATTGAATAAAATGCACCAATTACCGTGAGCAGCAAGCCCCACCACAAAGTCGGATGCAGCGACTGAAGCCACGGCAGCAGCACTTCATTGGGGGGAGGGGCGTGCAATTCAAGGACGCCTGTAATGACCAGCACCAGGCCATAAGCCAGCATCAGGATTCCGCAGAAGAACCAGATTGAAAGTTCTGCCGACTCAATTTCGTGCTCACGATGATCCATCACAACCCCTTACCAGAAGATCAGATTGAGAATAAAGAAGACGACGATGACAACGATGGCCCAGAAGATCGGCTTCTGCCAAATCGTTGTCGCTCCATCGTGCGGGATTGGCGTCACGCCATAGACCAGCCCGGAAAGCTGCGCCTCCGGCACCGGCTTCGTCATCAGACTTACGACGACCGTAACGACAACGCAGATGATCCAGCTCCAAAGCGCGCGATATAGATTTTCCGCCATGGGCTTTGCATCCGGGCTCATCGCGATATAACGCAAAGCAGAGGGAGTTTTGTACACCCAGGCAAACATCCCGATGGAGGCTGCGGTTCCGGCGAGCAGACCGAGAAATCCGCCCCAGTGCGTCGCGCGTTTCCACAGCATCCCAAGAATTACTGTGCCGAACAACGGTGCGATGAAGAAGCTGAATAGAGCCTGCACATAATCCATGATGCTGGCTGCATTCATCACCAGATACGCCGTGCCGATCGACACCAGCATTCCAATTACGGTCGACCAACGGCCCATAGCGACATAGTGCTTGTCGCTAGCCTTCTTGTTCATGAAGGCGCCGTAAATATCGTAGGTCCACACGGTCGAGAACGCGCTCACATTGCCGGCCATGCCACTCATGAATCCAGCGACGAGCGCTGTAATTCCGAGCCCCAGCAGACCCGGTCCACAATATCGAATCAGCATCAGCGGCAGCACCTCGTTGTAAGTGTGCTGACCCGCTATGGCCGTGCCTTCTGCCACGAGGTGCATGCTGCTGCCATCAGGATTCTTCAGAACGGAAAGTGCCAAGAGGCCGGGAAGAATCACGATGAACGGCACCGCCATCTTGAACGCAGCGCCGATCACAGGAGCCATCTTTGCCGCACGCAGATTATGGGCGCTCAACACGCGCTGCACGACAAGGAAGTCCGTCGTCCAGTATCCGAAGCTGATGACAAATCCCAAGCCGAAGACGATTCCCGTCCAGTGCACGCCCATCGGATTGTCACCGAAGTGGCCTAGCGTGCTCCAAAGATGGGTGTAATCCGTTCTCCCGACGTTAGTTGCAATCTGTGCCTTCAGGTTCGACCAACTTCCGGCTTCAATCAGGCCAAGAATCGGAATCATCGCCGCGCCTGCCCAGATCAATACAAATTGCAGCACCTCGTTGATGATTGCCGACCGCAATCCGCCGAGCATCACATACAGCGCCACCGTCGCTGCGCCTACCCAAATCGAGAAGGTGATGTTCCAGCCGAGAATCGTCTGCATGACGACGGCCATCGCAAACATGTTGACGCCGCTCATCAGGATCGTCATCAAAGCGAACGAGATCGCAGACAGTGCCCGCGCCCCATCGCCGAATCGCAGATGAAGATAACCCGGAACCGAGTGCGTCTTCGAGATGTAATAGAACGGCATCATCACGATGCCGAGAAACAGCATTGCTGGAATTGCGCCTATCCAGTACCAGTGCGTGGCCAGAATTCCATACTGATAAGCCGCGCCCGCCCATCCCATCAGTTCGAGCGATCCGAGATTTGCCGAGACAAAGCTGAGTCCGGCGATCCAGGCTGTCATCTCACGCCCGGCCAGGAAGAAATCTTCACTGGTGTTCGCCTTGTTCTTGGCATAGAAGCCGATGAAGACGACCAGGACGAAGTAGAGCACCAGGATTAGCACGTCGGCCGGCGCTAATCGTGTCAACTGCTGGCTCATCAAATACAGCGCCGCAAAAACGTGCATGCTAACAACCTTAAGTAAACGTTATCCGAAAGTTATACTTTTGAACGGAATTCGTCTACTCCCTCTCCCTCGAGTCTAAGTTCGGCACCACAAGAATACATCGCTGCAGGCATTCGAAACCAAGTTCCCAAATCGCTCAAAACAGTTACTATCGAACGTTGCAACTATACAACAATGACTTTCTAACTAGACAATCACAAAATCGTTTCACATGCCGATCAACACCGTACGGTTTCCGGGGCGACCCTATCCGAACCTATAATGAATTCACTCATGGCAATAATTTCAGCGTTGCTGCGGGTCGATGGATCACGTTCGTCTCAAACTAGAAGGAGCTTCATGCAAATCCGCAAATTTCAAACGGTTCTCCTCGCACTTGCGTGCAGCGCCTTCGTTGCAGCGCCGATTTGCGCCCAGGACACGCCAAAACAGGACATTAAGGCGGCGGGTACCGACACCAAGAATGCTGCGAAGAGTACCGGCCACGCTGTCTCCAACGGCACAAAAACGGCCACGGATAAAACCGTGAGTGGAACCAAAACTGCAAGCAAAGACGTAGCGCATGGCACAAAGACGGCTTACAACAAAACGGCAGATGGAACCAGGGTTGCCGCAGACAAGACCGCCAGCGGGACCAAGACTGTGGGCAAAGATGTAGCGCACGGCACAAAGACCGCCGCAAAGGATACCGCGGACGGGACCAGGAAGGTCGGCGACAAGATCGCGGGCAAGCCGACTCCACAATAAGCCGAGATCCGGTATTCAGGCCGGGCGTGACGATGTACTCGCGCTCGGCCACGCGACATTTGCCGTCAACATTACAAGCGCAATCCAGAACAGATCTGCTCCCAGCAGATGAAGCACCTGCATCCACACGGGTGCAAGCAAAAGTACGTCCGCCACTCCCGGGACAATCTGCGATGCCAGCAGCCAGAACACGGTGCTGCTCAGTCTTGAGCGTACCTTCAGCGCCAGTTGCATAACGCAAATGAAACCGATCACCGCCGCCGCCGGGTGCACCCATCGCATCCGCACCAGTAAAGGAGCGCTCGTGGCAAAGTCCTGGGTCAGTCCGGCCAGCAGACTTGGCGAGGGAAATAGGGTGTCCGCCAAGGCCGCGAGGGAGCCGGTAGCGCCCATCAGAATCGTCGTCACGACTGTCAGCCAGACCAGCCCGTTTGCATTGTGGGGCGAGACTGTGGATTCGCTTCTTCGCGGTGTGAGAAACCATACCGTCAACGACAACGCGCCCAGTAGCAGCATCGTATTTGTAAAGTGAATCGACTGCATGACGACGCGACCCCCCGAGATGTTGTTCTCGACGTAGCCGCGCAGCACCAGAACCGCTCCCAACAGCGCCTCTGTCACAAGAAAGAAGCAGGAGGCGACCACAGCGCGGCGGGCCTTGTGTCCCGGTCTCGTTGCATAAAAGGTCCAGCCTGTCAGAGTGATCACCAATGTCGTACAGATTCCTGTCAGCGATCGGTGCGTGTATTCGATGACAGTCGCAAGCCGCGGATGGTGAGGAAAGAAATCGCCATTACATAATGGCCAGCGATTCCCGCATCCGCCGCCGGAGCTGGTCGCTCGCACAACGGCTCCCTCGAGCACTACTAGAACCATAAATGCGAGCGCAAACCACGCGAACCGCGCGAGCAGTTGGGATGTATCTCTCGCGGTCAGTCGAGCGGTGGTGGCCATGATTTTATTTTACGCGGCTTCGCGCAGGCTCTTAGCAGCCGGATTCGAGACTAGCCGCGAGCGAGTTCCTTCGCCCGTTGTGTTGCGCGCTTCACTGCTTTGATGAGCGTTACACGCAGTCCACCCTCTTCGAGCTCGAGAATTCCATCGACGGTGCATCCTGCAGGCGTCGTCACCGCGTCCTTCAGGAGTGCCGGGTGGTACCCCGTCTCAAGCACCATACGTGCCGACCCCAGCGTCGTTTGTGCGGCCAGCAACGTCGCAACATCACGCGGCAACCCGACATTAACACCCGCCTCCGCCAGCGCCTCGATGATGATGTACAGGAACGCCGGCCCCGAACCCGAAAGCCCGGTCACCGCATCCATGTGCTTTTCGTCGACGACGACTGTCTTGCCAACCGTTTGAAAGATCTTCTGCGCGATGGCCATCTGCTCGGCCGAGACAAATCGCCCGGCGCAAAGTGCGGTAATTCCCGCCGCAAGCATCGCGGGAGTATTCGGCATGGCACGAACGACGGCGAGCTCACAGCCCGCGGCATCTTCAATCGCCTCCGTCTTCACTGAAGCGGCAAACGAAAGCACCATCTTCTTTGGCGTCAGCACGCTTTTGATCTGCTCCACCAGAGCGGGGACCTGAATCGGCTTGACTCCAAGCAGAATCACGTCGGCCTGTTGTGCCGCTGCGACGTTATCTGTCGTAACTTCAACACTGAACTGTGCAGATAGCGCCTTTGCTCGTTCCGCATGATGCACCGTGGCAAAGATCTGCTCCGGCAATAGCAAATTGTTCTTCAAAAACGCCTGCAGCAGAATGCCGCCCATCTTGCCTGTGCCGAGCACAGCGACGCGCAGCCCGGGCATCGCCGGATTCGCAGCAACTGGAATCTCAAAATTGTCGCTCATTCCCAAAGGCTACCAGACTACGGCTTCTGCGAAGCAATCCATGCGTCGACTCGCCTCTCCAGCACATCGAGTGGCAACGCACCCGAGTCCAGCACTTCATCGTGAAATGCCTTCAGATCGAACTTCGGTCCGAGGGCCGTCTTTGCCTTGTCGCGCAGTTCGAGAATCTTCAGCTGTCCCATCTTGTACGCGAGAGCCTGCCCTGGCCATGCAATATAGCGGTCAACTTCAGATTGAATATTCGTCTCATCGAGTGCGGAGTGTTCGCGGAAGTAGTCCACCATCTGTTGACGCGTCCAGTGCTTCGAGTGAACACCCGTGTCGACAACCAGCCGGATTGCCCGCCACATATCGTTGTCCAGTCTGCCGAAATCGCTGTAAGGATCTTTGTAAAATCCGATCTCCTTACCCAGTCGCTCGCTGTACAGCGCCCACCCTTCAACGAACGCGGTGTAGTCCTGATACTTACGAAACTCTGGCAGCCCCGTCAGCTCCTGCGCAATCGAGATCTGCAGATGGTGCCCGGGCACTCCCTCGTGATACGACACACTCTCCACCGTCGTCAGCGAGCGGTCGGCGAAGTTGTACATATTCACATCCACACGGCCAGGGCGGCTGCCATCTGCGGTGCCTTGATCGTAGTAAGCCATCGGCGAGCTCTTCTCCGCGAAGGAAGGCATCGTTACAACTTCGAGAGGCGCTTTCGGTAGCCTTCCAAAGAGATCCGGCAAGCGCTGCTGCATCTGTCCGATGTAGCCTTTGTAGCTATCGAGCAAAGCCTCCTTCGACTGAGAATGCTCTTTGGGATTCGCAGCTAGTGCCGCTCGGAAGGTTTTCAGATCGGCGAACCCAAGTTGCTTCACGATCACCAGCATCTCAGCCTCGTCGCGCTTCACTTCGTCGAGCCCGATCTGATGAATCTGGGCCGGCGTTTTATCGAGGGTCGTGAACTGTTTGATGAGGTACGCGTAGTACGCATCGCCACTGGGAATTGCCCACACGCCGGGGTCCGGTCTGCCATAAGGCACGTACTGTACCGCCATAAATTTTGCGAAGCGCTGATATGTCGGCAACACCTGGGTCTGAATTGAATCGATCAGGTCTGTCCTGATACGTTTCTGGTCTGTGGAGGAGATGGTTTTCGGAAACTTCTTCAGAGGCTCCGCGAATACACTCTCCTCTGCCTTCTGTGCAGCGATACCCTGGGTCTGCTTTAACGCCTCTTCCAGTGAATCTTTCGGCGGCATGCGTTTTTCATCTACACCAAGCTGGAGATTGGTCATCACCTGCGAGCATGCTGCGGGAAATTTCTTCAAGCGCTCAATGTAGTCGTCGTAATCCTTCACCGATTCGAACGAAAGCTGTCCCACCAGGTTCGGCAGCATCGTCTGGAACCCGTAAACCGGGCTCACCGGCATCTCCCACTCTTTGAACTTCGCGCCCTCCTGTGCTTCGATCAGCGAGCGCATCATCAGCTCGGAGGAGAGTTTCTCTTGGGCGCTCAAGCCAGTCGTATCGATCGCGCCCAGCCGTTGAATGTAATCCAAACCACGAGCCAGCGAAGCATTCACCTCTTTCGGCGAGTAGTCGGTCAATTGATCGTTGTATCGTTTGTCGCCGATCATCGAAGCAAACTCAGGCGAGTGTTTCAGCCGGTCCTGCCAGATATCGGTCAGCAAAGCAGAAAGCGCCTTGCTTCGCGCCGCAACCTCAGGCGCTGCACCCTGGGGTTGAGCCTGTGCCACCCCAGGAAGGCTCAAATACCCGACCAACACGAAAATGCATACATAACGAAGAGAAAATACCGTTCTGGTGATAACCGACATGCATGTCAGTCTACCGCGTCGCGCTTAGCTTACGCAGTCCGCTTCTGCACCGGCAAAGTAGGCTTCTTCGCCCCCGTCCAAACCTCTGAGCATGCCCCTGCGTCCAGCATCCGGTAAAGTGTGGAACGGCTGATTCCCAATATTTCCGCTGCACGTAGTTTGTTGCCCCCACAATCCTTCAAAACGCGAAGCACATACTGGTCCACAACATCCTGCAGCCGCATGGTCGCAGTTTCATTGACGGTACCGCGTTCATGAGCAAGCTCTGGCAAATCCCCGGGCTCGATTAGCTGGCCTTTGCATCGTCCTGTTGCGTCCCGCAGAACCCGGTTCAGTTCGCGCATGTTCTCAGGCCAGCGATATTGTTGCATTTTCTTCATCGCTTCATCCGCCACTTGATACGCGTGGCCGTCTTTGCAGCGTTCGAGAAAATACTCCACCAACTCGGCAAGGTCATCGATTCGATCACGCAGCGGAGGCAGAGCGATTTCTACCGTAGCAAGCTGCAGATAAAGCTCCTGCCGAAATCGTCCAGCAGATACCAAAGCCTTCAGGTCCTCACGAGTCGACGCGATTATTCTCTGTGGCGAGTCTTCACTCTGTGTCTGTTCAAGCGACTTCAGTGCAAAGATCAACCTGTCCTGGGCCCGGAGACTCATCTCATCGACACCATCGAGAAATAGTGTTCCCGGCCCAAATAGCTTCGTCAGTCGCGCGAACGACTCGGCAAATGTTTTCTCCGAGCGGCACACCAGGCCATTCTCAAGCTCCGTCGCAGGACAGACCACAAGCGGCCCGCTCGCACCTCGCCTCATATGGTGGAGCGCTCTCGCCACGAACTTCTTGCCAGTTCCGGCCTCGCCACTCACTAAGACTGAGCGAAAGTGTGGTCCAATTCGCCGCACCTGTACGCGGAGCCTCTGCATCGCCGTGCTGCTGCCAACAAGTTCGATTTCACCCTGCTTTTCTCGGGGCATCTGAGATGGAAAAACGGCAACGCGGGATGGAGCTGAAAGATAGCTTGTCATGGCTGCTCTCTCTATCGGCAGAATTCACCGCCGGATTAGACTCACCAGACGTGAAAAAGCCGGAGAGGTTGATTTCTCTCCGGCCACGGTTTTGATCTTTTCCTGGGTTATGCAGTTGTTGGTGCGCAGTAGGTATCGAAGGCCCGCGTGAGCTCCTGTGCAATCGCCGGAGCCGTCGAAGTCTCGATCGCCGAGCGCTGCATGAGATACACCAGCTGACCATCGCGGAGAATCGCAATTGCCGGTGAGGTTGGCGGATGCCCACCGAAGTAGCTGCGCGCCTTCTCGGTTGCCTCACGATCCTGTCCTGCAAATACCGTCACGGAATGATCAGGTTTTGCAGAATGTTGCATCGCGAGCCTTACTCCAGGACGCATCTTGCCGGCGGCGCATCCGCAGATCGAGTTCACCACCACCATCGTCGTTCCCGGTTGCGCCAGTGCCGCGTCAACCTCGGCGGCCGTACGAACTTCCCCAATCCCCGCGCGAGTCAGTTCTTCGCGCATCGGAATCACCATAATCTCTGGATACATTTCTAACTCCCTG
>Ga0206901_1018_pt1 | contig 42350 bp, 28 predicted proteins | sample Alteio_BWOrgHeat_47_FD_152936 | JGI IMG/M metagenome (GOLD analysis project Ga0206901, IMG submission 152936) | Enriched cells from forest soil in Barre Woods Harvard Forest LTER site, Petersham, Massachusetts, United States -... | ecosystem: Environmental > Terrestrial > Soil > Temperate forest >...
GACGCGTGCGGGGCGCCTAATCGAGGGCGTAGATTGCCAGGCCGCTTAGGAGTTTAGGGTAGAAGTCGGTGGATTTTTGCGGCATGACTTCGCCGGAGAGGGAGACGTCTTTGAGCTGGTCGAGGGTGATGGGTTTGATGAGGAAGGCGATGTTGGCTTCGCCGGATTGAACGAGCGAGACGGCTTCGGCGGCTTCGCGGAGGTATTGGATGCTGCCGAGTGCGCGGACTTTTTCTTCGGTGAGGCCGAGGATATGGTCGAGGACTACGGTGTGAAGCTGGGCAACTCCCAATTGGCGTTGTTTTGCCGGGAGACCTGCGAGGAGCGGGGTGATGGCCTCGGGTTTTGGGGTGAGGAGGTAGTTGCCGTCGCCAGTGACGGCGAGGAAGGAGTCGGTGGAGGAGTTGGTCAGGGTATCGACGAGATCGGGCGCGGGAGACTCGTCTTCGAGTTCGGTGATGGTGTAGTAGGCGCTCGCTTTGGTAATGAAATCTGGGGAGGAGAAGTTTTCGATGCCCTGAACGACGCGATGCGTGGGCAGGATGGTAATGCCGGGGGCGTCCATGTTGACGAAGGTCATCATCATGGCGGCTTCGGGGAAAGCGGGGACAGGAAGAGAGCTGGGGCTGACCCGCTCGTCTTCGTCGAGAGGCTGGTTGAGGGGAAGCTTGAGCTGGGCGCCTCGCTCTTTGGCATACGCGACTGAGGTTTCGTAGCGGTGGTGGCCGTCGGCGATGATGAGCTTTTTGTCGGCCATGGCGGTGAGGAGGAGATTGATGAGGTTGGGGTCGGTGAGTTTCCAGAGCTTATGGACTACGCCGTATTCGTCGGTGATGGCGAGGTCGGCGGGGTTGTCGTCGAAGCCATTGGGGAATGCGCCTTCAAAGATGAGTTTTTCGGCGGTGAAGGCCGGGTCTGAGTAGAGCATGTAGATCTGCTCGCAATAGGCCCGGGTGGCCTTGAATAGGGCGAGACGGTCGGATTTGTGTTTTGGGAAGGTCTGTTCGTGGCGGTAGACAACCTTGTCGGCGTAGTCGTAGAGGTGGCCGAGGGCGATGAAGCCGCGCCGCTCGCGGGTTTCGGATGTACCTGGAACGACGTAGGTTTGGGAGTAGCCATAGATGGCGGGCACGGATTCTTCGGCGAAGATGCGCTCGCGGCGCCAGTCGTGGAGGTACTCGGCTGCGCGGGTGTAGACGTTATTCTGGTCGTCGTCGCCGGGCTCGTGTTTGCCAAGAATGATACGGACGAGGTTGTAGGGGCTGGCCTCGTAGTAACGCTGCTGCATGGCGGGGGTGATCTTGTCGTAGGGCTGAGTGACGACAGCCTCCAGATTGACGCGGGCGGGGTCGTAACGGAGGGCGCGGAAAGGGTAAAGGCGAGCCATGCTTTTTCGGTTCTCCAGACGTCTAAGGTATGGAACGATTGTACGGGCTGTGGTGTGAATGCAACGTTTAGGCCGGCCGGTGCGTATGGTGTGAAGTGGCGGATGTGGGCACGCAAAGGAAAGGCGCCACGAGATAAATCTGTGACAACTGGATTAACACCGGAGTCTATTATTTTCTTGATCCGGCATCTGATGGGCTGTAGGCTACGTCATCTTAGAGTTAGAATGATCGACCAATGAATTGTGATTCAGATGCGGTTCGGCGGGTTTTGAAGAGCTCGATTCAATAGCAGGAAACGGCATGGGTGCCAGTATGGACATCAATATGCGAAACGAGAGTGACAGGCCGAGAAGTGGGAACCGGGTGCGGCACGGAATTATCGAGCTTGCGGTGATTTTGGTGGGTGCCCTGTTGTGGGGTTCTGCGGGAACCACGATTGGCTGGGCGCAGGAGAATCCGCTAAGCAACGTGAAGACACCGACACCTCCTCCGGCGCCGAAGACTCCGGAAGAGACCAAGCCGCTGATTGAAGGGGCGGACAATGCGGCAAGGCTGGCGACTTCACGGCGGGATGCACGGATTCGCGTGGATGTGAACCTGGTGCTGGTGCCGGCGACGGTGACCGATCCGATGAACCGGCTGGTGACGGGTCTGGAGAAGGAGAATTTTGAGGTCTACGACAACAACGTGGGGCAGGTGATCAAGAGTTTTTCGACGGAAGATGCTCCGGTAACCATTGGGATTATCTTTGACCTGAGCGGGAGCATGTCGTCGAAGTTCATGCGGGCCCGAAAGGCTTTGAGTGAATTCTTGAGGACTTCAAATCCCCTGGATGAGTTTTTTGTCGTGGGGTTTAACGACCGGCCGGCAGTGATTGTGGACTATACCTCGGATATCGATGATGTGGAAGCGCGGATGGTGATGCTGAAGCCGGAGAACCGGACGGCGCTGATCGATGCGATTTACCTGGGTGTGGACAAGTTGAAGCAGGCGAAGTATGAACGGAAGGCTTTGCTGATTATCTCCGATGGGGGCGACAACCGGAGCCGGTATACCGAGGGCGAACTGCGACGGGTGGTGCGTGAGAGCGATGTGCAGATTTACTCGATTGGAATCTTCGATCAGTATGCGCCGACTACGGAAGAGCAACTTGGACCGATTTTGCTGAATGATATCTGCGAGATGACAGGCGGACGGATGTTCCGCGTGCTGGATATCAATGATCTTGGGGACATCGCGTCGCGAATCAGCGCGGAGTTGCGGAACGAATATGTGATCGGGTATAGGCCTTCGGATGTGAAGCAGGACGGGAACTGGCGTAAATTGAAGATACGACTGGTGCCGCCGCCGGGACTTCCGACGCTGACGGTGCACAATCGCCAGGGGTACTATGCACCTTCGCCGTAAAAGCTGGTTGCCGCAGTTGGCTGCGGTTGGGTGGTTAATGGTGGCGGGTGGGTCGAGCGAGTGGGCTCAGCAACCTGCGACAACGCAGACTCCAGCGAAACCGCCAGTGCAGCATCCTTCTCTGACAGTAGATCGTGATCCGGTGCTCTCGCCCGATCCCGATGCTCCGGCGAAGAGCCAAACTGGCGCGCCCCAAGGTGTTGGGCAGCAGAGCCAGATTGGGCGTGAGGGTGGCAAATACACGCTGCATGAGGATGCTTACGAAGTTCGACTCAACGCTACAGTTTTGGACGGCAGTGGAAGGTCAGTGCAAACTTTAGACAAGAGCGCCTTCACTGTTTATGAAGATGGTGTGCAGCAGACGATTAATTCCTTCCGGCATGAAGACTTGCCGGTGTCGCTGGGACTGTTGATTGATAGCTCTGGCTCGATGTATGACAAGCGGGCAGCGGTGGAAAAGGCTTCGCTGGATTTTGTGAAGTTGTCGAATCCCGCGGACGAGGAGTTTCTGGTGGACTTCTCGTGGGAGGCTTTCATCGACACTGACTTTACGAACAATCTCGACAAGTTGCGTGAAGGGTTGGGGTATATCAAATCGAGTGGCGGCACGGCGATCTATGATGCGCTTGTGGCGTCGGCGGATTATCTGGCTAAGAATGCCAAGCATCCGAAGCAGGTGCTGCTGGTGGTGACCGATGGTGAGGATAATGCTTCGAGTGCGACATTGGAACAGACGATTCGAAGGATTCAGGATCTGGATGGGCCAGTGATTTATTGCGTAGGGCTGTTGTTTGGTGAGGATACAGATAAGCGGGAGTCGCGCCATGCGCGCAGAGTGCTGGAGACGCTGGCTGAGCAGACGGGCGGAGCGGCTTATTTTCCGAAGTCAGTGAATCAGGTGGATGAGATTGCCGCTGAGGTCGCGCAGGATATCCGGACGCAGTACACGATCTCGTATCACTCGACGAAGTCTCCGACGCTGGGTGGGTATCGCGAGGTGCACGTGGAGGCGAAGGCGAAGAGTATGGGCAGGCTTTCGGTGCGAACGCGGAGTGGATATTATCCACGGGTTGCCCGCTCTGCCACTGGTTCGCAGGCCAGCCTTGCCGGTTCACCAACGAAACCCTGACAATATTTGAACGGAAGGTCGGATTAAGACGCCGTGCTTCAACAGTGCGGAGCCGGCTTTCTTTTGATTGATGTACAACAGCAAGGTGTTGCGCCTTTCGTTGAGAAGCGCTGACGAACGAATTTGTGTGTGAGGTTGAGCGGATGCGGGTTGTAGAGAATGTACTCGAGCTGGTGGGGCAGACGCCGATGCTGCGGTTGCGGCGGTTGGAGCAGGCGAGCGGGAGTGGACCGTGCGCGGAGATCTGGGCAAAGCTGGAGTATTTGAGTCCGGGCGGGAGTGTGAAAGATCGCGCAGCGTTGGGGTTGGTACTCGATGCAGAGCGGCGTGGGGTGTTGAAACCGGGAGGCACGATTGTTGAAGCAACTGCCGGGAATACTGGTGTGGGGTTGGCACTGATTGGGGTGAATCGTGGGTACAAGGTGGTGTTGTATGTGCCGGAGCAGTTTGCAGAAGAGAAGGTAAAGCTCATGCGAGGGCTGGGCGCGACGGTGATTCGTACGCCCGAGGCTGGCGGGATGGCTGGAGCGATTGCACAGGCGTTGGAGTTTGAGGGGAAGACTCCGGGGGCGTTTGCGGCACTCCAGTTTGAGAATCCGGCTAATCCGGATTTTCATGAAGAGACGACAGCGGTGGAGATCTGGGAGCAGATGGAGGGGCGGGTGGACGCGTGGGTTTCCGGTGTGGGGTCGGCCGGGACGTTTACGGGTGTCGCGCGTTTTTTGAAGAAGAAGCGAGCGAAGATATTGACGGTAGCGGTTGAGCCTCAGGGAAGCGTGCTTGAGGGGGGCGAGCCAGGGCCGCATAAGGTGGAGGGGATTGGCGTGTCATTTATTCCAGCGACGTTTGACCGGGGTGTGTGTGACCGCGTGATGATGGTGATGGATGGGCCGGCGTTGGCGATGGTGAAGCGGATGGCGGAGGAAGAAGGTGTGTTTGGGGGATCGAGCGCCGGGGCGATGGTGTGTGCTGCGGTCGATGTTGCGAAAGAGTTGGGTGCAGGGAAGAGAGTGGTGACGGTGATTCCGGATTCGGCGGAGAGATATTTGTCGAAGGGACTGTTCGATTGAAACAGGAAGTAGGTTTGGAATAGAAAGCGAGATAAGTGTGATGGCTGATTCGAAGATGGGGTTTGCGACGCGGGCGATACATGATGGGCAGGCTCCGGATGAGCTGACAGGGGCTGTGAATGTGCCGATTTACCTGACGTCGACATATCGGCAGGAGGCGATCGGCAAGAATAAAGGACATGAATATGCGCGGCTGACGAATCCTACGCGTGATGCACTGGAGGAGAGTTTGCGCTCGCTGGAGGGCGGGACAAGCGCGCATGCGTTTGCCAGCGGCATGGCGGCGATTACGGCGATGTGCACGATGATGAAGTCAGGCGACCACATCGTTTGCACGGACAATATGTATGGCGGGACGGGGCGGCTGTTCGATAAGGTGCTGGCGAATTATGGACTGAAGTTTACGTACGTCGACACGAGCATTGCGGAAAATGTTGCGGGTGCGATACGGCCGGAGACGAAGCTGGTGCATATTGAGACACCGACGAATCCGATGATGTCGATTACGGATATTCGGGCGGTGGCGGAGATATGCCATGCGCGTGGGGTGGAGTTGAGTGTTGATAATACTTTTCTGTCGCCGTACCTGCAGCAGCCGATTGCGTTAGGCGCGGATATTGTGATGCATTCGACGACAAAGTTCTTGAATGGACATTCGGATGGGTTGGGTGGAGTGCTTGTGGGAACGAAGCCGGAGCATGCGGAGACTTTTCGTTTTGTGCAGAAGTGTACTGGGGGAATTCTTTCGCCGTTTGAGAGTTATCTACTCCTGCGCGGCGTGAAGACTCTGGCGGTGCGGATGAAGCAGCACGATGCGAATGGGCGCGTAGTGGCTGACTTTTTGAAGGGACATTCGAAGGTTCAGCAGGTGTTTTATCCAGGACTCGCGGAGCATCCGCATCATGAGTTAGCGAAGCGGCAGCAGAAGGGGTTTGGATCGATGATCTCGATGGAACTGGGATCGTTGGAAAATGCGAATCGTTTTGCGAGTTCGTTGCGGTTGGGGTATCTTGCGGAGTCGCTGGGTGGAGTTGAGACGTTGATCTGTCATCCGGCGACGATGACACATGCGGCTGTTGGCGCGGAGGGAAGAGCGAAACTGGGGATTACAGATGGGCTGATGCGGGTCTCGGTGGGAATTGAGGATGTCGAAGATATTGTGGCGGATCTCGATCAGGCGCTGAATAGCATTTAACTTTCCCGTACTTCCACGGAGAGGTGTCAGTGAGGTTGCCGGACCTCTTTTTGCATCCGAATTGGGGACCAACGAACCTTTTACATTGGCAGGGGAGCCGGGGTATGCGTGGATGTGATACATCTATAACTATTGATTATGTGAACGGAGGGTCAGAAAATGTTTGGGTTGACTGACGAGCAGAAACAGTTGCAGAGCGCGGTGAGGTCGTTTGCGGAGGGCGAGATAGCTCCGCATGTGAGCGAGTGGGATGAGAAGAGTGAGTTTCCGCATGCCGTAGTGAAGAAGCTGGGTGAGATGGGACTGCTGGGCGTGATCTTTCCTGAAGAGCTTGGTGGCGCGGGAATGGGTTATGTCGAATATGTTTTGGCGGTGGAAGAGTTGTCGCGTGTGGATGGCAGTGTCGGGATTATTGTGGCGGCGCACAACTCCCTTTGCACAAATCACATTATGCTGGCGGGGAATGATGCGCAGAGGCAGCGGTGGATTCCGAAGCTGGCTAGCGGTGAGTGGCTGGGTGCGTGGGGTTTGACGGAGCCGGGCTCGGGTTCGGATGCAGGCGGTGCACGGACTACTGCGGTGAAGAAGGGCGACAAGTGGGTGCTGAACGGGTCGAAGACTTTTATTACGAATGGCAGCTATGCCGGTTGCGCGGTTGTGCTCGCTGTGACAGACAAGGCGAAGGGAGCTAGTGGGGGGATTTCGGCTTTCGTCGTGGAGAAGGGGACGCCTGGGTTTCGGCCGGGACGTAAGGAGAACAAGCTGGGGCTGCGGGCGAGCGATACGTCGGAACTGATCTTTGAGGACTGCGAGATTCCGGCAGAGAATCTGGTTGGTAAGGAGGGCGAGGGTTTTAAGGATGCGATGCGGGTGCTGGATGGTGGGAGGATCTCGATTGCGGCGCTGAGTCTGGGGATGGGACGTGGGGCGCTCGATGCGGCGATGAAGTATTCGCAGGAGCGACGACAGTTTGGGAAGACCATCAGTGAGTTTCAGGCAATTCAGTTCAAGCTGGCGGATATGGCGACCGAGTTGGACGCGGCCTGGCTATTGACGATGCGTGCTGCTCAGATGAAAGATGCCGGGTTGAAGGTAACTAAAGAGTCGGCGATGGCGAAACTGTACGCAAGTGAGGCGGCTTGCCGAATCTGCGATGAGGGAGTGCAAATCCATGGAGGGTATGGGTTTATCAAAGATTACCCGGCCGAAAAGTTTTACCGCGATGTGAGACTGTGCCCCATTGGGGAGGGGACGAGCGAGATTCAGCGAATGGTGATTGCGCGAGAACTGTTAGGGAGTAAGCCCAGCCGAGGCTGAAGAGGTACAGCAGTAAATCATTGAAACACATATGATTAGCCGAAATCTATCGTGTTTTCGGGATTAGTCAGTTGTCTCACGAGGGGCTTTTGTAGGTAAAAACTTGCGAAGTTACTATTTCTCGCTTGCTTATTGGGCCGATTTTGCATTTGATAGAGCAACTGAAAGGTTTGGAGGCTTTTATGAAACGTTTTGGAATCTCTTTATTCGGTTTGTCGGTTTTGTTGCTGAGTGCGCAGGCTTTGCGGGCCGACTCCATCGTTTTGACCTCTCAAATCGGCGGGGTGTATGGATACGGAGTTCTACTGAATCCGAATTCTCCCGGAGTGGCTGTTGCCAATGGCGACACGTTGATGTTTCTCGGTTTGTCTGGGGTTACGGGAGCGAGTGCTGCACCCGACACGGGCTTCATTGTGACCTTCACTTCCACCAGCGTGACGTTTACAGAGACCGGTGGCGGAGCATCGACTCCTGCCAATCCGACCGGGTCGCCGGCGCAAGTCTCTGATCTATTTTTTATTGATTCGTCGAATACGACTGTTGGGGATGTTTCCTACAGCGCGACAACGACTTCGGGGCCGCTTGCCGGGACAGCGGAGGGACCTGTGGCGCCACCTCCGGCTGTTCCTGAGCCCTCGAGCATGATTCTGGCGGGTAGCGGACTGCTTGGCCTGGCGGGTGCTGTTCGGCGTAGATTTATTGCCTAAGAAAGATTCAAGGTTGGTTCTCGAGAGCGCCCGTGCTGGGCGCTCTTTCCATTTCTGGGATTTGTCACGGTCAGGAGACGTTGAAGGGCCAGACACGCTGCACGGTTTTGTAGAGGATTTGCTGGTGATCAGCCGGCGAGAGGAAGTCGAGGTGATCGCGGTAGAGGGCGACAGCCTTTGAGTAGGAGAGCTGCGTGAGGGAGATGGGCCAGTCTGTGGCCCACATGAGGCGTGATGCGCCGAAAGCTTCGACGAGCGTTGTGATCTGTGGGACGGTATCCACGTAGGGGTACGGCTGGGCGGAGAGTGACCAGAGATGGGATATTTTGACGAAGACCTTGGGGTAATGGGCGAGGTCCAGCAAGAGTTGCAATTTGTCTGGTTGATCGATGGGGCAGTCGGCCATATGGTCGATGACGATGGTGAGGTCTGGATTTTTTTCGATGAGTAACGCGAGATCAGGCATGCGGGTGATCGGCGCGAGAATAGTCATCGGGACTTTGAGTTGAGAGCATCGCCGCCAGAGGGGCGGCATAAGTGGCCCACGAATCCAGTCGTAGGAGGGTGAGGCCGAAGGGCTAAGGCGCACGCCGTGAAAGCCGTCGACTTCGATGAGCCGGCTAAGGTGGTCGGGAGCGGCGGGGTCTTGCGGGTTCACGCGGCAGACGCCCTGAAAGGTGCGCGGGTAACGCTTGAGAACGCTGGCGAGGTAGCTGTTGTCCCACTTGTAGTGGATGACCTGAATGATAACGGTTCGGAGGACATTGTTGGCGTGCATCAGGTCGAGGAGTTGTTCGACGGAGGCGTCTTCTGCGGGCGGGTTGGCTCCAAGGGCGAAGGGGAAGGCTGCGTCGTGCTTCCAGACGTGGACGTGGGCGTCGATTAGCGGTGTTGCGGCAGATTGGAGCGGCCCGATCGCAGTAGCGGCGGAGGTTGCGAGAAATTGGCGGCGACTCCACATGGTGGTTGCCATGGATTTTAGAAGCTGCGAACGGTTGCTGATGGATGTGCGGGAGCTGCGTGAAGGGTGAGGGCTGCGGGAGGAAGGCCTGCTGCGGTTGCGTTGATCGTTATGTTGCCGTTTGGCGCAGTGGCTCCAACGATTGCAACGGCCTGGCCAACGTAGAGCTTGCGATCTTTTTCTGGAGTAGGTGCCTGGAAGGGGTCGTGGTCGAGGAGATTGCCATTGTCGACAGCGATGATTTTGGCTGGGCCGCTGGTGGTGAAGTGAATGCGAATCTCGCTGTCGGGGATGACGGTGTTGTTCGTATCAACGAGCGTGGCCGTGATGTAGGTTACGTCGTTCCAGTCTGGTGTTAAGACGAGGGATGTTTCGTGGACTGGCTGGTTTGTGAGTTGAGAGGCCGTCAGGCCAGTTGACAGAATCAGGTGAGCGGGTTTGCCTGCGGTGCGGAGCTCGTCGGTTGCAACGATTTTGTTGTCGTGGCGGGCGACGGCTTTGAGGGTGCCGGGTTCGAACGGGACTTCGTAGAGGATTGGGCTTGCGTCGGGATGGAGCTTCTGGGTACCGAGGGATTTGTTGTTGAGGAAGAGTTCGACTTCTTCTGCGTTGGTGTAGATTTCGATGTTTTCGGTGTGGGGGGATTGATCTTTGGGCGTCCAGTCCAGGAGGAGCGGCTGGCCGAAACGAGTGGTTGGGTCGACTGGAGCGTTGGGTGCGGTCGTGGCGGCCTGGTTACTGGAAATGGGTGATGCGTAGCCGGGGTCGATGGGGCCTTTGCGGGCGGCTTGCACGCGGCGGGCTATGCGAACCATTGGCGCGGTGGTGGCATCGGTCCACCAGGATTGACGCTCGAAGGCTCTTGCGCGGGGAAGTGACGTGGTGAGGAGTAAGCCGCTGCCTGCGCCAATGGAGGGCCAGCGACCACCTTCGCCGAGGTAGTCGATGCCCGACCAGAGGAATTGGCCGGAGTATTCAGGGTGGTCGCGCATGGCAACCCATTGGTTACGGTCGTGGGTGTTTTCAGTGCCAATGATTTTTCGGGTGGGTTTATCGGCGTGGGCCTTGAGGATCTCCTGTTCGCGGTAGTTCTGGCCGACTACATCGAGGAGGTCGGCGAGGCCGTTGTCGTAGTCGTGGGAGACGTTGGGGCGGAAAAGTGCCTGGGTGACGGGGCGTGTCGGGTCGTACTGGTGGAAGGTCTCGACAAGAGATTTGAGGATAGGGATGGCGATTTCGGGTTTGGGGGTGTCGTGGATTTCGTTGCCAGCAGACCATAGGATGATGCTGGGATGATTGCGGTCGCGTTGGACGGTGTCAGCGGTGTCGCGAAGAGACCACTCTTTGAAGTAGAGGTGGTAGTCGTAGGGATTCTTGGCAACGGTCCAACAGTCGAACATCTCGTCCATCACGAGAAAGCCCATGCGGTCGGCGAGGTCGAGGAACTCGGGCGCGGGTGGGTTGTGCGCGGTGCGGATAGCGTTGACGCCGAGTTTGCGGAGGGCTTCGAGGCGGCGGTGCCATGCGGCTAATGGCACGGCGGTGCCCAGCGCTCCTGCGTCGGTGTGGAGGGCTACGCCGTAGATTTTGTGGTGCACGCCGTTGAGGAAGAAGCCCTGTTCGGGGTCGAAATGGAATTCACGGATGCCGAAGGGAACTTCTTCGTTGTCGATTGGCTTGTTGTTTTCGAGGATTCGGGCGTTGAGGGTGTACAGTGCGCCATGTTCAAGGTCCCAGCGGTCGGGATGGGGGATCGTTGTTTCGACTTCAAGGTCAGCTGACTCGTGTGCCGGAATTGTTGCGGTTTTGGAGAGGAATGCAGGTTCGGTGGGGTGTGCGCCGGCTGGGCCGATAAGTTCGGGTGCGAATGTGATGGAGGCGGGCTTATCTGAGTCATTTGTAACCGTGACGCGCACATGAATAGTGCTGGATTCGGCGGAGACCCTCGGAGTGGTGACAAAGGTTCCCCAGGGTGCGATGTGGATGGCGCTGGTTGTGATGAGACGGACCTGGCGATTGACGCCGGCACCGGGGTACCAACGGGAGGCGGGTTGGTGTGAATTGTCGACGCGGATGGCGATGATGTTTTTGCCGGCGTGGAGATGCGGAGTGAGATCGAAGTTGAAGGAGACGTAGCCGTAGGGGCGATGGCCGAGGAGTTCTCCGTTGCAATAGACGTCGGAGTTGGCCATGATGCCGTCGAAGGCGATGTAAGTGTGTTTGGTGGGGTCGAGTTTTTTGAGTTCGAGAGTGCGGTGATACCAGCCGATACCAGTAGGGAAGAAGCCTCCGGCGGCACGGCTGGGGGCGTTTTCTTCGACGGGGCCTGCGATGCTCCAATCGTGGGGGAGGGTGATCGCTTTCCAGGCGGAGTCGTCAAAGGTGGGGGATTGGGCGTCGGGGGCGTCAGACTGGAGGAAGCGCCAGTCGGTGTCCAGTTGCTGGATTTGGCGAGATTGTGCAGATGCGGGGAACACACGGAGAAGTGCAAGCATTATTAGTGCAAGGGGAGAGACAGAAACTGAATCAATTCGGTTGCGCATCATCTTCTCGAGCATTCTTTCTCCAATGAGACGAACGGGAGTGGTCCCCGAAACCCGCGAATGCCCACCTTAGCGCGATGATACCGCGCGAAGATGGGGCCACCCGAGTTGTTGCTTCAGTCATTTTTCCGTCGTGGTTGCGGTGGGTTCTACCGGGTTGTATTTGCGGGCGAGGTCGGGGGTGGATTGGATTTCGGCTGCGGGTGGGTTGATGGCCTTGGTGACTTCAACGCCGAATATGTAACTCGGACCGAACATATTGCTGGTAAAGAAAACGATTTTCTTATCTGGTGTGAAACGGACATTAGGTTCGGCACGATAGTTGTGGTGAGACATGTTGACGAGATGCTCGGATTTGAAGACGCCCGGTTGGAAGAAGTCAGTACTGCTGAGTGCACCTTCGCCCTGCGGGATCATGTGCGGGTAAAAGAGTTCGATCCATTGGCCGTCGGGGGCTTGCGCGACCTGGCCTGAGTCGCCGCCGTCACCGGTGAAGAGGTCGAGGTCTTTGGTGAGGTTGAAGTGAATCGACCACTCGTTGCGTTGCATGTGGTATGCGGTGCGCTTGCCGGTTTCGAGGTTGTAGCTGGCGAGGAAGAAGTCTTCGCCTTTGGGATACTGCCAGTCGTACCAGATGGTTTTACCATCAAGTCCCCAGAACTCGTGGCCTGCGATTTCCATGGCCATGGTGCGTTTGTGGATGAGGGTGTTGTGAGTGCCGTCGGTGTGGATGAGCCAGATGCGATCGACCTTTTGCCACATACCTTCATGGCAGTACATCAGGAGGGTGGGATCAGTGGGGGAGAAGAGGAGGTGATTGACCCAGTCGGTGGAGTGAAGGAGCGGCTTGATGGTACCCGGTTTTTCGCCATTGGGGCCGGCCTCGATGCGGATGGTGAATAGAACGAGGGGGATGCGCGCGGCGAGGCGTCGCTCCATCATCTGACCCTTGTCGTCGGCCTGGACATGGGCTCCCCCGAGGTTGGCGGCGGCGTTGGCATTGGCCGCGCGTGGCGGCGGAGGTGCGTTAGCCACGAAGCCGTTGGGTGCGTTGGGATCGCCGCCGGGAACGTCGGACTCGTTGTAGGTGCCGGCGCCGAGGGTCTCGTCGGCGTTGATGCTGGAGATGCTGAGGCGGGCAGGCAGGTCGATGAGCTTGCGCACTACGCCGGTGTTGGTGTCAGCCTTGTAGAGCGTGTTGGTGCGCGTGGCGGGGTCAATGCGGGTGAAGAAGACACTGTTGGTTTTGTGACCAACTACGATGGCGCGTGCTCCGCGGCCAAACCGGGCTATCGGTGAGTCGTATGCGTTGGCGGGTGGCGGCGGATTGGGCACGAGCATCTTCGTCTCCATGGTGGCGAGATCGAGGACGCGGATGCCCTCCGGGGAGTTGTAGACCATCTGTTTGTGGTCGGGGGTGTAGGCGTTGACGTTGAAGTAGTAAGCGCCGGAGTTGGGCTCGTCGGAGATGCGCCAGACGCGATGGCCGGTGTCTTTGTCGACCCAGGTTTTGGGCGGAAGCTGCTCGGTTGGCGCGCCAGACTGTGCCTGCATGACACCCAGCGCAATGAATGCAAATGCAGCCAAGGTGGCGATCCGATGGCGATTCATTCTGAGAAACTCCTATTTACCTTAAGTCCGTTGAAGGCTGAGGCTGAGGCAGAACCACAGGTCCTTTGCTGTTGGGCGGTTCGGTTGGGTTGAACTTGCGGGCAAGATCCGGTGTGGAGATCACGTCTGTGGCTGGCGGGTTTTCGGCTTTTTTAACCTCGACTCCGAAAACGTAGCTGGGGCCAAACATGTTACTGGTGAAGAGAACGAGTTTTTTGTCGGGGCTAAAGCGCACGTTGGGTTCTTCACGATAGTAGTGATGTGACATGTTGACGAGGCGCTCGGACTTGAAGACTCCGGGCTGCCAGAAGTCTGGACTGTTAAGTGCGCCTTCACCCTGCGGGATTATGTGCGGGTAGAAGAGTTCAATCCACTCGCCGTCAAGGGCTTTGGCCACCTGGCCCGGATCGCCTCCGTCACCGGTGAAGAGATCGAGTTCTTTGGTGAGATTAAAGTGAATCGACCACTCGTTGCGTTGCAGGTGGAATGCGGTGCGTTTGCCGGTTTTGAGGTTGAATCCGGCGAGGAAGAAGTCTTCTCCTTTGGGATATTGCCAGTCGTACCAGATGGTTTCGCCGTCGAGTCCCCAGAACTCGTGGCCTGCAATCTCCATCGCCATGGTTCGTTTGTGAATGAGGGTGTTGTGCGTGCCATCGGTGTGAATCATCCAGATGCGATCGACCTTCTGCCAGGGGCCTTCATGGCAGTACATGAGGAGTTCTGGGTCGGCGGGGGAGAAGAGAAGATGATTGACCCAGTCGGTGGAGTGCAGAAGCTCTTTCATGTCGCCAGGCTTTTCGCCGTTGGGGCCGGGTTCGAGGCGAATGGTGAAGAGAACGAGCGGAAGACGCGCCGCCAGGCGCCGTTCCATCATCTGACCTTTGTTTTCCGGTTGGTAGTGCGGGCCCTGAGCTGCGGTGCCTATCCGGTTGTCGGATGCACCGGCAGGCTGAGCGGGGGCGGGAACGTTCGATCCGTATTCCCTGCCCGTGGCGTCACCCTCGATGTAGGTACCAGCGATGAGGGTTTCGTCGGCGTTGACGCTGACGACGGACATAGCCGAGGTGTTGGGTTTGGCGTGGAGTTCGACCAGCTTGCGGATGGCGCCTGTGTTGGTGTCGGCTTTATAGACCGAGGTGATCTTGTTGGCGTCGGTGGAGGTGTAGAAGATGCTGTTGGTTTTGTTGCCGACGACGAGGGTGTGGAGTAAGCCGGGGACCGGGCCACGGGGAGGGGATTGCTGATTGGCAGGAGGGCGCGGTGGATTGGGAACGAGGAGCTTCGTCTTCAGCGTCTCCATGTCGAGGACGTGGATGCCGTCGGGTGCGGTGTAGACCATCTGCTTGTGGTCAGGAGTATAAGCGTTGATGTTGAAGTAAAAGCCTCCGGAGTTGGCCTCATCGGAGAGACGCCAGATGCGATGTCCTGTATCTTTGTCGACCCATGATTTTGGAGGGTTCTGAGAGTAAGCGACGGAAGAAAGGGCGGCGAGAAGAGCTACGTACGCAGCTGTGGGGCGGGTCAGGGAAGGCATGGCGAACTCTCCTGCGGTCTGTTCGAACCATGCACGGGTTTGATGGACGACGAAGGGAACGGCTCGGCAGGGTTCGAAGGATTTATACACTGTGACGGATGCTAATGAGAAATAGTTTCTTAGGCGGAATTATTGAGTTGGGTGGTTTGGAAAGGAGGGCACTACACTGGACGTATGAGTTCTTCTTCCACCACTTCGCTGGTGATGTCAGTTGCCGGGATTGCCGCGAAGATAGGTCACGGGTTACGGATAGGACGGGATGAGGCGCGGTGGCTCTGGGAGAATGCCTCGGATGTTGAACTGCGCTCGCTTGCGGGGTTGGTGCGGGCACGTTTTCACAAGCCCGGCGCATGCACTTACATGGTGATGCGGATCATCAACTACACAAATGTATGCGTGGCGCAGTGTGACTATTGCGCCTTTTATAAGCTGCCTTCGCAGGAGGGTGGCTATGTGCTGACCCAGGAGCAGGTTTTTGCAAAGCTGGATGAACTGCTGGCGCTGGGCGGGGATCTCGCGGCGTTCAATGGTGGGTTTAATCCGCATTTACCGCTGAGTTATTACTGCGAGTTGTTTGCGGCGATTCGTGCGCGCTATGGGGATTCGCTGGAGTTTTATGCGCTGACGATTGCGGAGTTTATGTACCTCGCCGACCACGCGCGGCTGAGCTATGCCGAGGCTGCGGGGCGGTTGAAGGCTTCCGGTGTGCGGTGGATTACGGGGGGGGGGTTCTGAGATTTTGACAGAGGAGTTTCGTGCACGACACTCGAAGTTCAAGTACACGGTAGCGGAGTACTTTAAGGCACAGCGAGCAATTGTTGATTCGGGATTGAAGACGACGGCGACGATGGTGATCGGGTTTGACGAGAGTCTTGAGGAGCGGCTGGAGCATTTGGAGCGGACGAGGCAGTTTCAGGATGAGACCGGCGGGTTAGCAAGTTTTCTTTGCTGGACGTACAAGCCATACTTCACTCAGATGGGTGGAATTGAGATTTCAACGGCGGAGTATCTGCGGCATCTGGCGCTGTGCCGGATTTATTTCGACAATATTCCGCGGATTCGGACCTCTGTGCTGACTCAGAACCAGCGGGCGCTGGAGGGGTTGAACTATGGCGCAGATGATTTCGATCTGCCGATTGAGGATGAGGTGACGCAAAAGGCCGGCGCGACAATCAGCCTGGATTTTGAGCGGATACTGAACTATGCGCGTGAGCTTGGCTACGAGTCAGAGTATCGGCATGTGGCGCCCGGGCAGCGTTTCTCGACTACGACTTCATAAGAGATAAGGCGAAACGAAGTACTAGCGGCTGTGCATGAGATGTCGTGCGCGACTGGTCGAGCGATGCTGGGAAGCTGCGCGCCGGTGATATTGCATCAACCACTCCTGGCCGGCGTTCGTGAGGAAGAGGTTTTCGGAGAAGTGGACTTCGTCTCCGTGGCTAAGCTGAACAGGCCTCTTTTCGATGAACTGCCTTCGCTTGAGAGAGTTCATGGCGTGACTCGTAAGGTGGGCTGAATCGTGAATCTTCATCTCGATGCCGAGATCGCGTGGACTTAGACCCGTTTCGGTTGATCGAACATCAATGATGGTGAGAGCGATGACTTCATAGGGAGCGAGGTCTTCTGCAGGGGGGATCGGAGGTTGCTCTAGCGGTGCGTGAAGAATAGGTTCGGGCTCAAAGAGATCTGGGGGAGCGAGAGCAGATGACAGGCGGTCGGCGATGTTTTGTTGAAGTTGGATATAGTCGCCTGGAAATGCATCCGCGGGGTAGGGAATTAGCGGATACTGGATTCCCAGGGGGATCGCGTCTGAGGAGATGAGCACGAGCGGTTTTCCGAGCGCCATGGCACAACCGGCTGCGATCCAAATTTCAGGAGTGTTCTCTGAGACGTCGGCGAAGAGAACCTCGGCTTGTTCGATTTCATCGACGAAGATGTCGATTGGTATCGATGGGGAATCGCGTTGGAATTGATAGGAAGCGAGCCCGGCATTGAAGAGGACAGGATCAAGAATTTCGTTGAACAGGCGATCGTAGTGGGGGCCCGGGGGAAGCAGAACGATGCATCGTCTCTGGGTTCGCTCGCTCATGAAAAAGTTTCCTTCTCTGTGGGTTGAGGTTAGCGAATTCAGGCCTGTGCCATCGAGGGCACAGCTGAGAGAGCGAGTACGTTGGTTGCGGGCTTGCGAGCTTCCGTAAGCATCTGAGGATGTTCGTGAAGATTCTGGAGCGAGAAGCTTTGCAGGTCGATCAGTTTGATAGGACGGGAGTAGAAATAGCCCTGTGCCTGATCGCAGGCCATCTGGCGAAGTGTCTGAACGTGTCCTTCGGTTTCCACTCCCTCAGCAATGACTTCGATTTGCAGGCTGTGAGCGAGAGCAATAATTGCTGCAGTGACGGCACGGCTGTTTTCGTCGACGTCGCAACGTGAGATGAAGGAGCGATCGATCTTGAGGCGGTCGACGGCGAAGCGGGTGATGTAGCCCATGTTGGAGAAGCCGGTGCCGAAGTCGTCGATGGAGAAGCGGACGCCGAGTTTACGGACACGCTGCATGATCTCTAGCGATTCTTCGGAGTCGACCATGAGGAGATGCTCGGTGATTTCGAGTTCGAGTTGTTCTGGTTTGAGGCCGCTTAGTTGGAGTGCCTGCTCGACTGTGGCAGGGAAGTCTCTCTGCTGAAATTGCCGGGGAGAGATGTTGATGGCTACAGTGAATTCAGTTCCGAGCCTGCGTTGCAGCGCAGCGATCTCTTTGCAGGATTGGAGGAGGACCCACTCCCCGATGGAGACGATGAGGCCGGTTTCCTCGGCAAGAGGGATGAAAACATTGGGGCCGACAAGACCGAATTCGGAGCTGTTCCAGCGGAGAAGGGACTCGACACCGAGAATGCGGCCATCGGCGAAAGAGATCTGCGGCTGATAGAGGATCTCGAACTCCTGATCTTCGAGGGCGGTACGCAGGGCCGATTCCATTTGAAGCTGTTGAAGGCCCTGCATGGCGATTCCGGGTGTATAGACCTGCGATCCGTTGCGACCAGTGTTTTTGACGCGGTACATCGCGAAGTCGGCGTTCTTGAAGAGGCTGTCGACGTCTTCGCAGATCGGGAACAGGCTGATGCCGATACTGCAGGTGACGATGATCTCGTGCTTGCCAATGCGAATGGGTTGAGCGACGGAGGCGAGGAGCTTCTGACAGATCTCTTCAGCATCCTTCTCGGCGCGGAGGTCGGGGAGCAGGACGACAAACTCGTCTCCACCCATGCGGCCGACCGTGTCGGATTTACGAACACCGGCCTTGAGACGCTTGGAGATTTCGCAGAGGACGGTGTCTCCAGCCTGATGGCCGAGCGAGTCATTGACGCGCTTAAAGTTGTCGAGGTCGACCATGAGAACGGCAAGTTTGTCCTGGGAACGAGTCGCGCGTTCGATCGCGACTTCCAGGCGATCACGAAGCAATGTGCGTGTGGGAAGGGCGGTAAGGTGATCGTGATGCGCCACATGGTAGATGTATTCTTCGGCGCGTTTCCGCTCGGTGAGGTCGTAGGAGATCCCGACAAAACCGGTGATGTGCTCGTCGCTGTCGCGGAGGGCGGTGACAACAAGCTGGACGGGGATTCGTGAGCCGTCTTTGCGGATGTACGTCCACTCGCGCTCGTCAATAATGCCTTTTTCCGGGCCGACACGGAATACGTGATGGTCGGGTTCGACCTCGGTGTCGAACTGGACGGAGAGGTCGAGGGCACGCTGGCGAAGCTCTTCTTCATCATGCAGCTCGATTCCTTCGTGGCCGAGGAGATCGCTTTCCTGATAGCCGAGCATCTTTTCTGCTGCAGGGTTTATCGAGGTGATCTTTCCCGCCTTGTCGGTGACGATGATGCTGAAAGGAGAACTGGCAATGATGGATTTGTTGAAGTTGAGTGCGCGCGTCAGATCCTCTTTATGTCGATGGCGGGCGGTGACGTCGGTGATGGTTGTGGCAATTCCGTTCGAAAGCTGGACAACCTGAATCTGGTGCCGCGCGGGTTGGTCCCCTGATGGGAAAGCTGTGCTCGTGGTTTCGATGACAGCTGGTTCGCCGGTGAGGGCGACGCGCTTATGCCGCTGGAAGATGTCTTCGGAGCGGATGGAAGGGAAGACCTCATAGAGATTTTTTCCCAGCACTTCGTCGCGGTGCATGCCGATCATGCGTTCCGCGTTGCCGTTGAGAAAGATGAACTTGAAGTCGCAGATCTCGCGTTTGTCGTCGAAGACGCTGTCGTAAAGGATGACGGAGTCTGCGCTAGATTCGGCGGCCGTGATTAGGCGCAGCTCGTTGTCGCGGGCGCGGGTCGTATCGCGGACGATCAGGGCGAGGCGGCGAACGCAAAGAGGAAGTCCCCCGACAAAGGCTGTCGCCGCGAGCGAGCCTATGGTCGCACAGAGCCGTGCGATCCATGGGTATTGCGCGGAGAGAGTTCTTACGATGATTTCGCGATCGACGAGATCGGCGATAAGGAAGACAAGAAACGCTCCGACGACCCAGCGAATTAGCTTGTCTTTGCGGCATTCGTAGACGAGAAGCAGGAGAGAGATACCAAGAGCGAACCAGGCAACCCAGATAATTCTTTCAAACGCGAGATGGGCGGTAAGTTTGTTGGTGAGGGCCACGCCAGGATAATGCAAGGCACCTAGCCGGGACTGAAGAAAGAGAGCAATGCAGCCCACCAGACCGATGAGGGTGGCTGAAGTTACTACGATTCCTGAGCCCGCGTGCCTGTACCTTTGGATTAATTCGGTCATGAATGCCTCAAACGGCTCAGCGAGGCCTTGCAACAGCAACAGGTTGGGAACCTGATGGACCTCGCCTCAAATCAATGTAGAGTCGGGAATCAGGTGGGCCAATACAACCTACGTGGCAGCAAAAATTGGAGATTTGGGCACTTTTTTCACTTGCCCGATGCGTCTTTTTAGGGTTCTGGTTACGTCGACGGGCCAATAGAATAGGCAGGAATGCCGCGATCAACTCTTTCTGTAGCCATTATTGCGTTCAACGAAGAAGACAACCTGAGCCGTACGCTGGAAAGCGTGCGATTTGCGGATGAGACAGTTGTCGTCGATTCCGGTTCAACCGATCGGACAGTGGAGATTGCGAAGTCTTTCGGGGCGAAAGTGTTCGTCGAGAAGTGGAAGGGGTTTGCCGCACAGAAGAACTCAGCAATTGATAAGTGCGTTGGGACCTGGGTGCTTTCGCTGGATGCCGATGAGGAGTTGACAGGTGAGCTGCAGGCGGAGATTGGCGCGATGCTGGATGCCGATGCCGGGATGACCCCACCGGTCGATGGGTATCGGCTTCGACTGCGGCATGTCTTTTTAGGGCGGTGGATGCGATACGGGGGATACTATCCGGATTTCAAGTTGCGATTGTTTCGGCGGGCGACTGCGGCAGGAGCGGCCAAGTTTACGGAGCGCGCGGTGCATGAGTCGGTGCACGTTGCCGGACGGGTGGAGACGATGGAGAAGGATTTTCTTCATCATGGGTATCCGAACCTGGAGATTTATCTGGAACACATGAATCGCTACAGCACCCTGGGGGGCCAGATTGCTTCGGAGAAGGGGAAGGTAAGCAAATCATGGCCGGCATTTTTTTGGAACGTTGTGTTCGTTCCGAAGGCAACCTTCTTCTGGAACTATTTTGTTCGGCTTGGATTTCTGGATGGGCGTGAGGGTTTGCTGCTGCATCTGTACCACTCGGCCTACGTGAGCTGGAAGTATGCGAAGGCCTGGCGGATTGGGCGAGAGACTAAGAGAGCCACTTGAGCATGCGGATGATACCCATGGAGGTTGGGCGCGAGTGGGCAGAGACGTCGGTGCGAGCGTGAATCTCGTTGCGGTTGTCGGAGTAGTACTTGTAGGCGCGGACCATCATCTCTTCATTGGTGAGAGTGGGGGACCAGCCGAGTTCTTTGCGGATGCGTGTGGTGTCGAAGACGAAACTTTCGGCGATCATGCGGTAGTGATACGGGCCCAGCGGTGAGAGATTCAGCTTGTGTGCCAGTTGCATGGCGGCGATGGTGGGCGCTTTGGGGAGCGAAGCGACGCGGGAACGGCTCCCTGCGGCTTGAATGATGGCTTCATAGACACTGCGGAGAGAGGCGACATTCTCCGAGCCGATGTGGAAGAGATTGGAGCCTTTGTAATCAAGGGCCTGGAGGCAGGCGGTCGCGAGATCCTGTGCGTAGATGAACTGATAGCGGTTGCTGCCGTCGCCGACGACCCAGACCTTTTTGTGGTCGTCGATGAATTCGAAGAGGATGGCGAGGAGGCCTAGGCGGCCACTATCGATGATGGTTGGGCAACGAATAGTGATGATGTCCAGGTCGCTGGTGTACTCGGCGAGAACTTTTTCTCCCTCGAGTTTGGAGCGACCGTAGAGCTCGATGGGGTTCGGAGTCTCGCCTTCGGCCACATCGTGGCCGAGATTGCTGGCCCAGAGGCAGTTGCTGGAGATAAAGATGAACTTTTTGATGCCGAATTGTCTTGCAGCTTCGGCGAGATTGCGAGTGCCGTCGACGTTGGAGGTCCAGAGGAGGTTGTCATCGATGGCGTCGTGGGCGAGCTGCGCGGCGCAGTGAAAGATGGCTGCGAATTTTTGTGTCGCGAAGATTTTGTCAAGAAGAGATTTGTCGCGGATGTCGCCCTGGACACCAGTCAGTTTGGGATCTGTGTCGGAATCAGCGACCAGGTCGATGTTGGTACAGGAATAGCCTTCGGCGAGAAGACGACGTTTGAGGACACCGCCGAAAAAACCGGAGCCTCCTGTGATGAGAACGTGAGTCATTTAACTAGATGATACGGTTTTTCTTCCCTTCTCTGCTGATTGGAAGAGGTAGACGGCGAGGATGGTCATGATGGGCTCGAGCGGATGGCGGAAACGTGCCTGAACGGTAATGAAGTAATAGGTTAGCGGCACGAGAAGGAATGCCCACACGAAGAGCAGAGCTCCGGGAATATGGCGTTTCAGTGCGAGTGCGAGGCCGAGAAGGCTGGCGAGGCTTACGAAGAAATAGTTGGCTTCGCGGGCGGCTTCGATGAGGACGCCTTTCTCGACTGGTTTGGGGAGGCTTACCCAGAAAAAGTAGAAGCGCTTGAGGCTGTAGTCGATGAAGCGGCGTTTGTGAGCGCTGATTTCGTGCTTAGCTAATTCGCCCTCACGGCGGACGTAGGCGGCTTCACCCATCTCGCGATATTGCTGGAAGACGGGGCAGGGTTCGCAGACGGGGATGGTCGCTCCCCAGGGAAAGCCCTGATGTTCGGAGAGGATGGACTGATGGAGTTCGGCTCCGAGGTTGCCGCGCATAGGAATGAAGGCATGGAAGACGTTGTAGTTCCGGATCGTCCACGGGGCGATGCAAGCGAGAGCGATGATGGAAGCCAGGGCGGCGCGGAGGAAGATTGGTTGCAGCGGGCCTTTGGATTTGCGCGCGCCGGCGAGCATCCATAGACCGCAGGCCGGGATGAAAAGAAGAAGCGTGGAGTTGAGCAGGACAACGATCCCGGAGAGGAGGCCGAAGGCGGCCCATCGACCAGTGGTTTGGTATTCAGCGGATCCCGGTGGGGGCGAATTTTCTCCTATACCGCGTGCTCGCAGGGCGATGGCTATGGTTTTGGAGAAGAGATATGCGGTGATGCACATATCCCAGAGCCAACGTACGGCGAACTGCATAGCGGCGGGATAGAGAGCCCAGAGCCATCCTGACCAGAGTGCGATTTTTCTGTCACGACCGGTGCGGTGAAAACAGCGCGTTGCGATCTCGTAGATGACCGAGGAGGTTGCCGCGGAGAAGGCGCTATTGATGGTGAGTAGGATCCAAGCCGAGGCTGATGTGTAGACGCCGAAGATTTTGAAGACGCCTGCCATCAGCAAGGGATAAAGCGGCGGCGACCAGGCGGTGGGGCCGGAGTGGCTGGTGAAGGGATCTGCATAGCCGAAGCCGGTGGCGAGTGCGCGGGCGATGCGTCCCATCTCCCAGCCGAACTGAAGGTGGTCTTCTTCGGGACGGATGCGATAAGTGTGGACGATGGTGATGTAGAGGACACGGATGAGGAAGCCTGCCCAAAACATTGCAATGGGTGCGCGGAAGAGTTGGGATTTTCCTGTTGGAGTCGACTCCTCCGTGCGCTGGTCTTGCATTAGCTGCGTCCAGCCCGAGTTTGCGCGATTGCGAGGCCTCGCGGAGTTGGCAGGAAGACGACGGAGATCAGGCCTTCGGATTCCATGGCGCGGGCGGAGTCGCGGACAATTTTGTGATGCGAACTGGTGTCGTGGATGAGGATAATGCCGTTTGGGTTGATCTGCGGGAGGAAGCGTCGGACCTCTTTTTCCCGGATGTCCGGATCAGAGTCGGAGAAGAAGAGATCGATTGTGCCTTCGACTTTCATCTCGAGACTGGATTGATTGCGGAGTTCGACCCATGGCTTGAGCGGCGACGCTTCGAGGCGCTCTTGGGCGCGGGCGTAGACGACGGGGTCGAACTCGCAGCTGATAACTTTTCCGAAGCCGTTGCGTTCGAGGCCGCGGGCGATCCATTCGGTGGAGATGCCGAGAAAGGAGCCGGTCTCGACGACGAGACGAGGCTTGATAGTCGTGACGAGGGTAGCGATGAACTCGAGGACTTCAACCTCAGCGGTCATGGAGTCGATCATGGCCCAGTGCTGCGGCTCGGGGCACTCGGGTGTGGCACGATGCATCTCCGGCTGAAGCTGGCCGGCGGCCCGGTCATGCTGCAGCATGATCTTGTGTTCCTGCTTGAGTTTTTTACGGAATAGACCCATGAATACTCCCGACTCTCCATTATGCGGGATTGTGTGACGAAAATCTGTCTGGACAGTTATGGAGAAATAGGGTCAGCTATCAAAGCGGCAAAAGACGTGACTTTTTCGCGCTGGAGATTGCGGTTCATGACGAAGACTTATGCTGGTCAATTGATATCTGAGGCGATGGCAATGTTTATCATCATCGCCTTTGGCGATTCTGTCGCTGCAATGTATACGCTTTACACGCCTAGTCCGTATCAGCAGGCCTATTGGGGAGTGTGTATTGCGTGGGGATTGGCGGTGACGCTGGCAATCTACACGACGGGTTCTGTGAGCGGGTGCCATGCGAATCCTGCGGTGACGCTAGCGCTGGCGATATATCGCAGATTTTCGTGGAAGAAGGTCATTCCCTATTTTGTTGCGCAGGTAGTAGGCGGATTTCTCGGGGCTGGTATTGTCTATGTGCTGTTTTCGCCTGTGATCGATCACTTCAATATGGTGAACAATCTTTCCCGGGGTTCTGGCGGCGCGGCCGGAGTCTTCTTTACTCATCCGGGGCTCGCGATTACGCCGATGCATGCGTTTGGTGATCAGATTATTCTCACTGCGTTTCTGATCCTCGGCATCTTCGCGATTACGGAGCAGTACAACGAAATGGCTCCAGGTGCAAATGGTGGTGCTGTGATGATCGGGCTCCTGGTGGCACTGATTGGGGCTTCGATGGGGTATCTTGAGGCTTGGGCGCTGAATCCGGCGCGAGATTTTGGCCCGCGGCTTTTCTGTTTTTTTATGGGGTGGGGATCGTCGGCGTTTCCATCTCCTGACAACTACTGGTGGATTCCGGTTGTTGCTCCACTGATTGGCGGGGTAGTTGGCGGTGGGGTTTATCAGTTGCTGATTCGTCCATTTTTGCCCGCGCGGGCGCGAGCTTTGATGGATGACGCGAAAGCATAGTCTTTGCGAGCAGCGACTACATAGAAGACGGATAAGGAGACGAGATGACGTATGTACTTTCGCTTGACCAGGGAACGACGAGTTCGCGGGCCATTCTGTTCGATCATGATGGTGGCGTTGCGGGAACGGCAGCGCAGGAGTTTCGGCAGATTTACCCGAACAGCGGATGGGTCGAGCATGATCCGTTTGAGATACTCACATCGCAGTTGGGATCCGCGGTCGCTGCGATGGGCAAGCTGGGAGTGCGGCCGAGGGATGTCATTGCGCTTGGGATTACGAATCAGCGCGAGACGACGATTGTGTGGGACCGCGAGACAGGCAAGCCTGTCTATAACGCCATTGTCTGGCAGGACGGTCGGACGGCTGAGCTGATGAAGAAACTTTCTGATGATGGCGTTGAGGAGACGGTGCGGCAAAAGACTGGATTGTTATTGAGTCCGTATTTTTCTGCGAGCAAGGTTGCATGGATTCTCGACAATGTCAGCGGAGCGCGGGCGCGAGCTGAGGCAGGGAAGCTTCCGTTTGGGACGGTGGATAGCTGGCTAGTGTGGAATCTGACAAGTGGGCGACGGCATATTACGGATCGCACGAATGCTTCGCGGACGTTGCTCTACAACATCGTTGAGGACAGATGGGATGATGATCTGCTGGAGGTGTTTCGTGTGCCGAGGAGCATGTTGCCCGAGGTGGTCTGGTCGAGCGAGCGAGTGGGGCAAGTAACAACTACGCTGGGGCTCGGCGAAGTTGAGATCGCCGGGATTGCGGGAGACCAGCAGTCGGCGCTGTTTGGGCAATTGTGTACCTCTGCTGGCGACGCAAAGAACACTTACGGGACTGGTTGTTTTCTTCTGCAGAATATCGGTGGGCAGTTTGCCCTTTCGAGTGAGCGATTGGTGACAACGCTGGGCTGCAGTGTCGAGAGAAAGCCTGCGTATGCCCTGGAGGGCAGCATTTTTGTTGGCGGAGCGGTCGTGCAGTGGCTTCGCGACAATATGAGGTTCATTCGGCGATCATCGGAGGTTGAAGAGATTGCGGACTCGGTGGAGGATTCGGGTGGTGTCGTTTTTGTGCCTGCATTTACCGGTCTCGGCGCACCTTATTGGGACGCGCAGGCTCGTGGTTTGATTATCGGGCTTGAGCGAGGGACGCAGATTGGGCATATCGCGAAAGCCGCAATTGAGAGTATCGCGTTTCAGGTCGCGGATGTTCTGCGCGCGATGGATGCGAGTTCAAAGAGTCCGCTGACTGAGCTTCGAGTTGATGGCGGCGCAGCGGCGAATGATGCACTGATGCAGTTTCAGGCTGATCTGCTCGGTGTTCCGGTGCATAGGCCAGCGGTTCTGGAGACGACGGCGCTCGGGGCGGCGTATCTCGCGGGACTTTCAACTGGATTCTGGACTGGCGTGCATGAGCTGAAAAAGCATCGCGCTGCCGACACTGTCTTTCAGCCAAAGGCGGACAAGAAAAAGATGGAACGGCTGGCATCGAATTGGCGAGAAGCGGTAGCGCGCTCGCGGAACTGGGCAGCGGTGAGCCGATGAATCGCGACGGGATGGTGGTTCGGGTTCGGGATCGCAAGGAGCCATGGGATATCGTTGTTATCGGCGGAGGGGCGACCGGAGCTGGCGTCGCGGTCGATGCGGCGACGCGTGGCTATGACGTCCTGCTGCTCGAGCGCGAAGACTTTGGCAAAGGTACGTCGAGCCGTGCGACGAAGCTGGTTCACGGTGGCGTGCGGTATTTGGAACAGGGAAATCTTTCGCTGGTGATGGAGGCGTTGAAGGAGCGCGGCATTCTTTTGCGAAATGCGCCGCATATTGTGCGCAACTTGCGGTTTATTGTGCCGAATTACTCGTGGTGGGAAGCTCCGTTTTATGGGATAGGAATGAAGGTCTACGATCTGCTTGCAGGGAAGTACAGCTTCGGTTCTTCGAAGACGCTATCGCTCGCGGAGACGCTGGAGCTATTGCCTACGATTCGGCAGGATGGGTTGCGCGGTGGCGTGATGTATCACGACGGTCAGTTTGACGATACGCGTCTGCTGATTCATTTGATGATGACAGCCGCGGAACACGGAGCGACGCTGCTGAACTATGCGGGCGTTGTTGAACTAACGAAGGATGAAGATGGTTTTGTGCGGGGCGTCATCGCGGTGGATGGGGAAAGCGGAGAACGTTACACGATTGCTGCACGCGCGGTGGTGAATGCGACGGGTATCTTTACTGATGAGACGCGGCGCCTCGCGGAACCAGATGCTGAAGCGATGATGGTACCGAGCCAGGGGATTCATCTGGTATTCGAACGATCTTTTCTTGCAGGCGATACTGCATTGCTGGTACCTCACACTGATGATGGCCGCGTTCTGTTTGCAGTTCCCTGGCACAACCGCACGCTTGTAGGAACGACGGACACGCCTATCCGTTCGATTGCCTATGAGCCACTGCCGTTCGAAGAAGAGATTGATTTCGTGCTTGAAACGGCTGGGCGTTACTTGAGTCGCAAACCTACCCGTGACGACATTTTGAGTGTGTTTGTGGGAATTCGCCCATTGGCTAAAGCTGTGGGTTCAGGCGAAGGTAGGACTTCTGCCATCTCCCGCGACTATACGATCCATATCGATCATGCAGGACTGGTGACGATTGCCGGCGGGAAGTGGACGACTTATCGGCACATGGCGGAGGACTGCGTCGAACATGCGATTACGCTTGGCGGGCTTGATGAAAGGCCGTGTGTGACGGCGACGACGCATGTACACGGGTTCGATGAGCATCCTGAAGAACTGGGAAGTTTGTCGGTGTATGGCTCGGATGCCGCGGCTATTTTAGCGGTCGCAAAGGAGAGGCCAGAGCTGGGTCGACAGCTTCATCCTGATTTGCCTTATATCGGGGCAGAGGTGGTATGGGGAGCGCGGCATGAGATGGCTCGGACAGTCGATGACTCGCTCTCGCGACGCACGCGGGCTCTCTTATTGAATGCGCGCGCGGCCGTTGCGATTGCGCCGGCTGTTGCTTCTCTGCTTGCGAAGGAGCTTGGGAAAGATCGAGCTTGGGAAGAGGCTCAGGTGGCGGCTTTTGGTGAGATGGCAGCGCAATACATTCCGCAAGGCAAAACGTATCCCGCAGTTCCTTCGGAGTAGCGGGTAATGAATTGCTAATCTTGCTTATTCCTGCAGAACGGCGTGCGGCCACCCACCGGTCCAGTCGATGGTCGAGAGTTGCATGGAGGGCTTACCTGTCTCTGCGTCGTAAGCGTGAAAGACGATGAGGTCCTGGCGGTGCGGGCCGAGGAAGACGCTCTCGCCTCCGGGACCGAGCCAGTTTGCATTGGCAGTCAGCAGCAGGGTACCGCCGCCTTCGGTAAGATTTTTGCCGGTAGCGTCAACGTAGGGTCCGGTTACGGATTTCGATCGTCCGACCATTGTTTTGTAAGTGCTTTTGAGGCCGCGACAGCAGAGGTCCCATGAGGTGAAGAGATAAAAGTATCCGCCGTGGCGCACGATAAAGGGTGCTTCAATCGCCTGCCAGTTTGCAGGCAGCCCGGGTGGCGCTGGTGCTGCGTCTTCAGGTTTTGCTCGACGCGCGAGAGAGTAGAGCGTGGTGTCAGTCTTCGATAGCAGGCCTGAATCTTCGAGGCGGCGCATCTTAATGCCATCCCAGAAACTGCCGAAGGCGAGCCATTCTCCCCCTTTTGCGTCGACTATCAGGTTGGGATCGATTGCGTTGAAGTTATCTTCCGCTTTCGATTCGAAGACTAAACCCTTGTCGATCCATTTGTAGTCGGCGCTCGCCGAGTCGAGTGTTTTGTTGGTGGCAAGGGCTATGCCAGAGGTGTTTTTTCCGAAGAGCGAGTAAGCATAGTAGAGACGATACTCATGGTGAACGTAGGAGATGTCCGGAGCCCACAGATCTCTGGTGCCGGGGCTGCGTTCGTGAATCCAGGCGGGAACTACGTTGAAGACATGGCCGCATAACTTCCAGTGTTCAAGGTCATCCGAGCAGCGAATTGCGAATTGCCCGCCGTCGGGGGCCTTTCCTGTGGCAAAGACGTACCAAGTCTTTCCTTCTTTAATGATGGAGGGATCGTGGGTTCCGGCGACGTCGCCCGAGAGGGAATAGGCATGAGGCGTTTGTGCGTGACAAAAAGTTGCGGCTGAAACCAGCAGCGTAATCACGACCCACGTTCTCCATGTTTGGATCATTGATCTCCTCTTTGCGGCGCTCCTCAGGATCCAACTTCATCGCTTTTTGAGGATCACGCGCGTGCGCTGGCCGCAATTCTTCGCAGTTCGGGCAATATTTTGCCCAGGCGTGCCGGCTCCGAATTTGGTTTGCCTAGAGCAAGGTACGCGTTACGGTAGAGATGGTAAAGCTGATCATAGACTGCCGCAGATGATGCTTGTGGCGTGTATGTCCGATATGGAAGGCACACCGCCTTTTGAGCGTCTTCAATCGTTTTGAAGGTACCCGCCGCGAGCAGAGCGAAGATTCCCGAGCCGAGACTGGTCGGCGTTCCGTCGGGAACCAGAACGGGCTTGTTCAGAACGTCGGCGTAGATCTGGTTGAGCACGGAGTTGCTTTGCGGGATGCCGCCGGCATTGATGACCCGAGTTACAGGAACTCCGTGCTCGGCCATGCGCTCGAGAATAATGCGCGTGTGGAAGGCTGTTCCTTCGATTGCGGCGAACAGCTCGTCCTGTGCGGTGTGCAGAAGGTTCCAGCCGAAGGTAACGCCGCCGAGTTCGGGATTGACCAGGACTGTGCGGTCGCCGTTGTCCCAGCTTAAGCGCAGAAGGCCTGTCTGACCGGCGCGGTAGTTTTCGAGGCCTTTGGCGAGTTCGCTTACCTTCATGCCTGCGCGACGTGCGATTGCTTCGAAGATGTCGCCCGTAGCGGAAAGGCCGGCTTCGATGCCGGTATAGTCCGGATGCACGCTGCCTGGTACAACTCCACAGACTCCGGGAACAAGCTCAGTCTCTTTCGCCATCGCGATGATGCAGGTCGAGGTGCCGACGACGTTGACGACATCGCCTTCGCGGCAACCAGCGCCGATGGCGTCCCAGTGTGCGTCGAAGGCACCGACGGGAATCGGGATGCCTGCCTTCAGGCCTAGTTCTTGCGCCCATTTTCCAGAAAGGGTTCCGGCGATGTGATTCGAGCCCAGATATTCGCCACCGATTTTTTCTCGGATCCCATCAAAGAGTGGATCGATCATGGAGAGAAACGACTGTGGAGGAAGGCCGTCCCACTTGGGATTCCACATCCATTTGTGACCCATGGCACAGATGCTTCGTTTCACTTTTGCAGGGTCGGTAACTCCCGTCAGGGTCGCAGCAACCATGTCACAGTGTTCAAGCGCAGTGGCGAAACGGGCGCGTTTGTCGGGGTTGTGCCGCAGCCAATGCAGGAGTTTGGCGAATCCCCATTCATGCGAGTAAACATCGCCGCACCAGTGAATTGCTTCGAGATTCTCGGCGAGGGCGATCTCCGTAATCTCGCGGGCCTCTTCGTGAGCGCGATGATCGCACCAGAGATAGTAGTCGTCGATGGGCTCCATCGCAGCATCGACAGGAACGACGCTTGAACCGGTTGTGTCGAGGGCGAGGGCCACGACTTCCTCACCTTTAACTTTGCTTTCGGCGAGCGCCTGACGCATGGCTCGAACGAGGGCGACCATTTGCTCGTTGTGCGATTGTGTGGCGAAGTCAGGGTCTTCTCGCTTGCGGTTTAGGGGATATTCTGCGGCTGAGGTCCCCAGGCGGCCACGCTGGCTGTCGAGCAGGGTAACGCGTACGCTTAGTGTTCCGAAATCAACTCCTGCGACAATTGCCACGATCTACTCTCTCGATGTACAAATCATGATGCTAAAGAAATCGTTTTCTCAGTCAGTTCTATAGACGTGCAGAACCCTTGTCAATATCGACGCTCTTCAAGAGACGAAACTGACATCGATTAGGACGCTAGTGAATTTGCCGGAGCAAATGAACGGCGCATCTGCATGTTTCAACGAAAGGACGTGGTGTTCGACTTTGCTAAGCTAAGCTGGGATGAAACGCAGAAATTTGCACTAAGGACCTAATGCCCGATAAGAAAGTGAAATCTTCGAATCACGATGGCAAGCCGCCGGAGCGTATGGATATTCGCACAATCGCTCGCGCGGCGAATGTTTCGATCGCGACCGTCTCGCGCGTGATGAATAACGTTCCGACGGTGAATCCACGGATGGCGAAACGCGTGTGGGAGGTGATCGACCAGCTCGATTACTTTCCAAACACCCAGGCCCGTGCGCTGGTTTCAGGGCGTAGCCGGATCTTCGGCTTGATCGTCTCCGAGATCACCAATCCATTCTTTCCAGAGTTGATTCAAGGATTTGAAGATATCGCAGTGGAACATGGCTACGAGATACTGGTCAGCTCCACGAACTACGATCCGAAACGAATGTCGCACTGCATTCGGCGGATGCTCGAACGAAAGGTGGAGGGGGTCGCGGTAATGACCTTCGGTATTGAGGAGCCTCTCCTCGATCAACTCGCCAGACGCAAGGTTCCCCTCGTCTTCATCGATGTCGGTCCAAAGCGGCCCAGCGTGAGCGTGCTTAAGGTTGACTATCACCACGGCATCCGACAGGGCGTACAGCATCTGGCCGCGATGGGACACCGGGACATCGCCTTCATTACTGGTCCGATGGCGCTTCATTCTGCCCAATCGCGGCGAGCGGCTTTTGTGGGGTCACTTAAAGAGTGTGGTATCGTGCCGGAGTCCTCGTGGATTGTCGAGGGTGACCACACCATGGAGGGTGGGATCGCCTCCATGGAAAACCTGCTCGCGACCAAGAAGCGCCCGACTGCGGTTATGTGTTCGAATGATATGACGGCTATTGGAGTTCTGCACAAGCTGTATCGCGCTGGTCTGCGTGTGCCAGATGATTTCTCGGTGATCGGCTTCGATGACATTCACATCGCCGAGGTAACGATTCCGCCGTTGACGACTGTGCAGATGTCACGCTTCGAGCTTGCACGCTCTGCTGTCATGGCGCTCCGCGCTCATGCTGAAAATCCAAACGACCCCGCACCACAGCGCGAGTACGAAATCCGTACGGACCTGATAGTCAGGGAGTCGACTGGATTTCCTCGTGGAACGATGACAAACGCGAAAAAAGCCAAGGCTAAATCGGCAACCAACGCTTAGGGCTGGTTTGCGGGTTTTTGAACAGTAGAAAAAGGGTCGTCTCGAGGCGTGCTTGAAGAGAATTAGTGTTGCTCTGAACGGGCTCTGCCCGATTCCTCAGAGGCAATGGTTCAGCCCTGCAAGAATGGTTGACCTCTTGAAGTAGAGAAATCTCAACCTTGAGGTTGATTCTTTTAACCCCCTATAGGGGAATTTTCTATTGACGAAGCAAATCGAGAGCGCATAGAGTGATCGGCACATGAGAAACCGTTTACCCGAGCCAGTAGAAAACGTTTCCTAATTCAGGGGCAGTTCTCGCGCACCATAGTTTTCGTTGCACTTGGAGGAGGTTGAAGTATGAGTAGCATAGTCAGAAATATCCGTTTCGGAATTCTGTGCGGTCTACTGTTGGTTGCTTCTGGGGCGTTGGCCCAGTTCAGTGGAACTGTTTCCGGCGTAGTTGTTGATCCGAGTGGAGCCATGGTGCCGGGGGCCACGATGACGCTTCACAACACCAACACGAACGAGCAGCGCATCACGACGACGACTTCGGCTGGAGTCTACCAGTTTGTAAGTTTGCCGCCGGGATCCTATGAACTGACGACGACGATGAAGGGTTTTTCGGGGTCGAAGATTGCGCTCACACTGGAAACCAATCAGAACCTCAATCTGCCAGTAAACCTGGTGGTGGGAGCTTCAACCGAAGTGGTGGAAGTCACAGGGCAAGCTCCTCTGCTGGATACGGCTGATACGCGACTTCAGGAGACATTGCCGACGGAGACCCTATCCGCGCTTCCACTCGGCGGACGCAATATGATCTCGCTTGTAACGCTTGCTCCGGGCGTTACAGGAACTGGCGTGACTTCGAATGGTAGCCCGGGATCTGGACGCGATAACTTCTCGACGGAAACACAGGTTGACGCGAGTGCCAATGGTCAAGGTGCAGTTGGCAATATGTACATCGTCGATGGTTTGGACGTGAGCAGCTCGATTCGTCCAGGGGTGTTGAATATGACTCCCAATCCTGATTCCATTCAGGAGGCCACAGTTCAAACGAACACGTACAACGTGGATTACGGACGTTCCAGTTCGATTCAGATGACGATGACGACGAAGTCCGGAACGAATCATTATCACGGAAATGCCAGCGACTATTTCACGTATCAAAAATTCCTTGCCAGAACACATTTCAGCGGGGCCAGCTACAAGCCATTCCACAGCAACAACATTTCAGCCACGATTGGTGGACCGATCATCCCACACCGCGAGGCCGGGTACTTCTTTTTCGCCATCGAACCTTATCGTGCGTCGAATGCGACGGGGGGAGCTATTACCTTCAATGATCCTGCTTTTGCCGCATGGGCTGCAGGCGCATTCCCCAATACAATCGGGACCAAGTTGCTGAATACTTATCCGGTGAGCAATGTCTCCAATGTGCAGGTTACGAAGACCGCTGCATCGTTTTTCCCGGTCAATACGACTGGAAGTCCGATTTGCGGAACTCCTTCCACATTCAATCTGCCTTGCACCACACCAATGTTGGATAGTGGAAACTATGCAGACACCGCGTACCGTAATGGCAATCAATTCAATCTTCGGCTCGATAAGAACTTTGGCAAAGAGCGCCTCTACGGTACTTGGTATCGAACGACTCTCAATAGCAACGGCACCAATCCCCGCGCGGCTTTCAAGACAACCAATACCTTCACCCAATATGCCATTCAGGGCAACGAGACTCACACCTTCAGCCCCAACACGTTGAACGAGGCATCGTTTGCAACGATGCGGGTGGAGGGTGTTCAGCCCGCGACCGGCCTATTCAGTGTTCCCGTGGTCAACATTACAGGTGGAGGACAGGGGTTTGGTTCCGGTTTTGCTGCGGGTGACTTTATCCAGCACAACTACCATTGGCGCGATGTCATAACCCACGTCTATCACTCGCACAACATTAGGGCAGGCTATGAAGGACTCTTCGCGGATGACGTTGAAGTGTTCAACGGTCCGTACGATCAACCAACCTTCAACTTCAACAGTCTGCTTGATCTTGCGAGGGACAATGTCTTTACCGAGACAGGCGTAGCCTACGATCCGGTTTCGGGCCAGAAGACTCAGTACAGCTGGGATGCCGCGGGCATTACGCACGGAGCCTTCGCGGAAGATACATGGAAGGTGAATCGTAAGCTGACCCTGAACTATGGGTTGCGCTGGGATGATTTTGGCAATCCATACTCACGTACTCCGAGCACGGCATTTGGTAATTTCTTCCTTGGGCCGGGGCCCGATCTACAGACTCAGATCGCCAACGGTTCGGTGGTCGAACACCATCACGCATTGAACCGCTCGATCACGGATGTCTTCAGCCCGCGTATCGGAGCTGCATGGGATCCGACCGGAGATGGCAAGTGGGTCGTCAAAGGAGGTTTCGGGTTCTTCCACAACTGGCCAACCCTCGCGAATCTACAGGAGCAGTATCGCGGCAACCCTCCTGGCAACATCATGCCCGTCTTCCAGACAGGTACTTCATCTCCAGCACCGATCTTTTCTTTGGGAACTACAAACACGAAGCCATTCGGGTACACCTATCCGACTCTGCCGGCAAGACCTCTAACGCCACAGGGAGGAATAGTCGGCCTGCAGTTCGCGATTGGCGGTATCGATCCGAATCTGATCTCGCCCGTTACTTACACCTACTCCGTAGCGGTCGACCGGGAACTCGGACGAAGATTTGTCGCCTCCGCGATCTATAGCGGTGCGAATGGGCGTAATCTCCTTTCCGGCGGCGGCCAAGTGTTCAGTGTAAGTTACGGTCAGGACATCAACGTAGTGGCTGGCGACCTGATTGCGCACAACAGTCTGGCGCCCACCCGACTCAACACCAGTTTTGGTGCGGTTAACTATACCCAGAACGATCGCGAGTCGAACTACAACGCGTTCATCGTAGGGTTGAGAGGACGGTTCGCCCGAGCCTTCTTCAACGCTTCCTACACACACTCTGCGTCAAAGGACGATACGCAGGTCTACCCAACCTACATCAATCCTCACCAGTACTACGCGCCGTCGATTTGGGATGCTCCGAACCGGTTCTCATTGGCATGGAACTATGAGCTGCCGGGCTATAACAACGGCGAAGGGTTTGTCGGACGAGTAGCTACGGGGTGGCAACTCAGCGGAACGACCATTCTGCAGAGCGGCAATCCGTTTACCGTCTCAACTAACGCTCCATTCGCACCCATCAAGAATGCCAGCGGACAGTTCACCGGTTACGCTGCCAACAGCGGAGACTACAATGCCGATGGGGACAACCGCGATTATCCAAATGTTCTCAGCTATAGCTACAACTCGAGCAGATCGTCTTATTTGAATGGACTCTTTACAACCGCAAACTTCCCACAACCATCCTTCGGCAGTGAAGGGAATGAACGGTACTCTGCGTTCCGAGCTCCTGGGTTCCAGCAGTGGGATGTTGCGGTGTTGAAGAATACACGGATTATGGAATCAGTCAATTTCCAGCTGCGTTTTGAGTTCTTCAACTTCTTCAATCACCCCAACCTAACCGGCATGGATGTCAATCTGCCCGATGGCAACTTCGGGAAAGCAACATCACAAGCCACACCACGTCTCATCCAGATAGGCGGTAACCTGCGGTTCTAATTCTTCCCAAAATGATAGCTGCGGCCGGTTTTGTGCCGGCCGCAGTTTTTTTAGTACGGAGGAGTTATCGTAGGAGTTATGAAGGCGGCCCTGATCAAGTCGAATCTCGTGAACGGGGTTCTTTGTCTGTCTTCAGTTCTCCCTCCAAGTGCATCTTCGTTCGCGCAGCAGTCGTCAACACAAAAGCAAGAGATCTATAACCTTCTCGCGGCTCATCGCTTTCAACAGGCGGAGCAGGCGGCCACGGCCTATGTGACCGCGAATCCGCGAGATTGCAATGGCAATGTGCTCCTTGGTCTCGCTCTTCGTGGCGAAGCCAAGCTGGAGCCTGCTTACAAGGCATTTCACTCTGCAATGAGTGAGTGTCCTCAGTCTCTTGCAGCGATTGAGGGAGCTGCAGAGACCGCATTTCTCCTGAACAAACGGGAAGCCAGGGACCTCGTCAGCGAGGTCATTAAACTTCGTCCTGCGGATGAGACGGGATATGCCATGCTTGGCGCGATCGATGCCCGCAATGGAGACTGCGCAGGCGCCGTAGAGAATTACGAAAAGGCGCCGAGCCGGGTGAATGGGAGCGCGGCCGCTTTGCGGCAGTACGGCGGATGCTTGGTTTCGCTTGAGCGTCCGACGGAAGCTGTGCCTCAATTATCGAGACTGCTTGTCCTCGAAGACAGCAACATGAATCGAGTTGCTCTTGCACGCGCGCAGGCGGCTGCAAAGGACCGTCCTGCGGCCCTCGTGACTCTTCAACCTCTACTCGTCGCGGGTGCGCGCGATAGCATCGCGTTCTTACTGGCTGCACAGCTTGCCGAGGCGGATAACAATACTCCGCAGGCTGTTGAATGGTTTCGTAAGGCGATCGAACTCAGCCCAAAAGATGCGAGCGCGTATCTTGCATTTGCCGAGATGTCTTTCAACCACGGCGCTTTTAAAGTTGGCGCGGACTTTCTCACTCTCGGCATTCAGCAGATTCCATCCGAGGCCCGCCTCTATCTGGCGCGGGGTGTTCTTGAAGAGCAGATGACGCAGATGGATGATGCTCTCCGTGATTTTGAGGAGGCGCATCGTCTGGATCCGAAGTTATCTTTCGCTGAAGATGCGATGGGCATGCTCTTCAGCCAAAAACACGATAATGCATCCGCTCTTGATCTCTTTGCAAAGCAAAGCCAGCTTCATCCTGATGACCCTCTCTTGCATTACCTTTACGCCGAGGCTCTTTCGCAGACCGAGGGCGCGGACGAGAAGACGATGGAGAAGGCGATTGCAAGCGCAAAACGCGCCATCCAACTCGAGCCTGGTTATCAACCCGCACGGGATCTGCTGTGTGTTCTGCTACTCCGCAAGAACGATCTGGCGGGTGTTATCGAGCAAGCACAGGAAGCAACAAAGCGCGATCCTTACGACGAGGTTGCCCTCTATCAGGAACTTCTTGCCGAACGTAAATTGAACCATTCGGACAAAACTGCGGTTCTGGTCAAAAAATTTCAAGAGGCGAAGGCGCATAATCAGGAGGCGAAGACGAAGTACATGCTCGAGGAAGCCCAGCCGATACAGCAGGTTCCGAACCTGTAGTCAGCGGTGGCATTTGCCAGGGGCGTCTGCATTATTTCAATGATTTACAGCTCCTCCTCGAGAGTGCTACTCTCGACTCGCTTCCTTTGAGGAGTAGTAACCGTCCTATCCGAGTAAACGATTACCGGATTTTAGTGTGGAACGCATACCGAGAGGATTCTCTGACAATGTCCATGCCATCCCGTCGAACCTTCCTTAGGAGCAGTGCAGCTCTTGCCGCAGGTACTGCTGTTCTTCGCAATGCTCGAGCGCTAGCCGCGCCGACTGCGGCTGGCCCCGCTACACCGCTCACTCAGTTCGATTACAAAGATGTGCAGCTCCTCGATGGTCCGATGCTTGTGCAGTTCCAGCAGAATCATAGTCTTTTCATGAATCTGAACGAGGACAGTATCCTAAAACCCTTTCGCCAACTCTCCGGGTTACCTGCTCCGGGTGAAGATTTGGGTGGCTGGTACACTCCGTCGAGCCTCTTCGATCCGCCAAAGAATATGACGGGTTATATTCCAGGTCACACCTTCGGCCAGTGGATCTCGGGTCTCTCTCGCGCTTACGCAGTAACGGGAGACAAGGCGACTCAGGCCAAGGTCCATCGTTTGATTGCTGGTTTTGCTCCTACGATCAGCCAGAAGTTCTATAGCGACTATTGCATCCCTGCCTACACGTTTGACAAAACGAACTGCGGGCTCATCGACGCGCATCAGTTCGCACAGGATCCGCAGGCCTTCGCAGTTCTCGGTCATGCGACTGATGCTGTTCTTCCGTTTCTTCCTCCCAAAGCGCTCGACCGTACTGAGATGGCTGCGCGCCCGCACAAGAACATTTCGTGGACCTGGGACGAGAGCTATACGCTTCCAGAGAACTTCTACCTTGCTTATCAGCGGGGAGCCGGCGCGCGTTATCGCCAACTGGCTCAACGCTTCCTCGAGGACGATACTTACTTTGGGCCGCTCTCGAAGAACGTCAACATGTTGCCTGGTCAGCACGCGTACAGCCACGTTAACGGGCTCTGTTCCGCGATCCAGGCTTACCTTACCGACGGCAGTCAGATGCATCTCCTCGCCGCTAAGAATGGCTTTGCCTTCGTTCTGCAGCAGAGTTATGCCACCGGAGGATGGGGCCCGGACGAGACATTTCAAAAGCCGGGCACTGATGGTCTGGCTGACAGCCTGACGAAGACGCACAGCAGCTTTGAGACACCGTGCGGCGCGTACGGGCAATTCAAAGTCACGCGCTATCTCATGCGCGCCACCGGACACAGCCGCTACGGAGACGCGATGGAGACTATCCTCTATAACACGATTCTCGGCGCTCGTCCCATTCGCCCGGACGGTGTCAGTTTCTACTACGCCGATTACAACAACCATGGTGCCAAAAAAATTGACTACGAACAGAAGTGGCCCTGTTGCTCCGGCACCTTTCCGCAACTCACTGCCGACTATGGCATCAGCTCCTACCTGCGCAGTGCGAAGGGGATCAATGTCAATCTTTACGTGCCCTCCCGAATTAGCTGGCAGCAGGGAAGCGCGCGTGCCTCGCTCACGCAACACACACAGTATCCGGCCAACGGCGATGCCAGCATGAATCTTACGCTGTCGCATCCTGAGCGATTTACGATCGCTTTGCGCATACCTGCATGGGCTGGCCGCAAGACCAAAGTTACAGTCAATGGCAATGCGATCGACGTGGTTCTCACCCCCGGCATCTGGGCTAACCTCGACCGCACCTGGAAGGACGGCGACCGTATCGAACTATCACTCGATATGCCGCTGCGACTTGCTCCTATCGATGACCATCACCAGCAAACGGTTGCTCTTCTCTTTGGCCCGGTGGCCCTATTTGCGATCGAGCCTGCTGCCTCGATGATTACGCAGAAGCAACTACTTGCTGCCCAGCGAATCGGAAGCTCTGCTGCCTGGGAGGTTGCAACTAACGCCGGCAAGGTTCGCATGTTGCCCTATGCCTACATCAAAGACGAGAACTATCGTCTCTATCATCAAACCTAGAGAAACTGTCGCTCTGGATTTGATACAGAGCGAGTGAGAACTATGAGCACGTCTTGAGAATTTAGAACGAGTACGCAAATTGTTATGGAGAATCGGCTATGAAGAAAAGGGTATCTCGCAGAAGATTTATCGCCTCCGCTGCTGTCTCGATTGTTCCCTCCGTACTTGCCTCCGCTCAGCCAAAGGGGGCGGGCCTGCTCTCGTTTCTGAGCGAGGCCCAACAGGCATCCAAATTCTCGACTAATTGGAAAGATGCCGGAGTCATCGATTTGTCTAACTCTCGATATGCCAAGTTGAAGACAGTGCCGGTGAGAGCAGTGGTGATCGAGGATGGATTCTGGTCGCAGCGGCGCAAGATCAATCTGACATCGAGTATTCCCAGCATGCAGAAGGAACTGGTGGATCATGGCCGGATGGATAATTTTCTGCGTCTCACCGGCAAGTCTACCCAACCGCAAAAGGGGCCCGTCTTCTCCGACTCGGATATCTATAAATGGACCGAAGCTGTTGGCTTTCAGCTGCAGAATGGCGACCAACCAGAACTGCGAAAGATGACGGATGCAATGATTCGCGACGTTGTGGCGATCCAGGAGCCGAGCGGCTATCTGAATACTTACTATAACGAAGACCGCAAGCCGCTTCGGATGCAATACGACACCCAAACAACCGGACATGAGCTGTACTGCATCGGCCACATGCTGCAGGGTGCAATTGCCTACTACCGGGCAACAGGCGACCCGACGCTGATGAATGCAGGAATGCGTTTTGTCGACGACTTTTTGATACCGAACTATGGCCCCGGGCCCAATCAGAAAGGAATCGTTTCCGGCCATCCTGAAATCGAGATAGCTCTGATCGAACTCTCTCGGACAACTGGCAACCCGAAGTACATCGAACTCGCGGGCTACATCCTGCACGGCGATTCAAGAATTCCTCTGAAGCCGCAACAGATCGTCTATATGTACTGCGGGATTCCTTTTCCCCAGAGAACGAAGCTTGAGGGGCATGCCGTGCGTTGCATGTATGCGTGCTGCGGTGCAACGGACTACTATCTCGAAACGGGCGATCAGGCTTACTGGAAGACATTGAACGTTCTTTGGGATGATCTGAATGCACATCAACTCTATGTCAACGGTGGTGTGGGTGCGCGTGCTGCGGGCGAGGCCTTCGGTGATGCTTATGAGTTGCCCAATGCGCAGGCCTACGGCGAGAGTTGCGCCGCAATCGGCAATATGATGTGGAACTGGAGGATGTTGGCAGCCTCGGGTGATGCCAAGTTCACCGATGTAATCGAGCGTGCACTCTACAACGGCATCAACTCCGGAATGTCGCTTGATGGCACAACTTATTGTTACCGGAATCCGTTGGCGTTCGATCCCTCAGGTGAATCGAGAGACCGTCATCTGGTCGACGGCAGGATTCGGAACGCCTGGTACGACACGACGTGCTGCCCGCCCAACCTGGAGCGCACCTTCGCCTCACTTTCCGGCTACTTCTACAGCACCAGCGCAGACGGTGTTTATGTTCATCTCTACGACAACTCAGAGATGAATTGGCATCTGCAAGATGGCTCGGCTCTTAAGATTCAGCAGAAGACAAACTATCCTTGGAACGGGGACGTCAAAATCTCCGTAAGCCCGGCGACGCCCAGCGAATTTACGGTCTACGTTCGCATTCCGGGCTGGTCGGTCAGCAATTCGATCAAGGTAAATGGCAAAGAATTTCCGGGAGCCAAGCCTGGGAAGTATCTCGCAATCAAGCGCCGGTGGGCTGCCAACGACACCGTCGATCTCAACTTTGACATGACGACCCATCTGCTGAAAGCAAATCCTGCTGTGACGGAAGACCGGGGTAGAGTCGCTTTCCAGCGTGGGCCGATCGTCTTCTGCATGGAACATCTGGACCAAAAAGACCACGCCCCAGGCGTGAGCATGGCGGATTACACCGTTCGCCTCGACGGAACAACAGCAACGAAGTATGAACCTACTCTTCTGGATGGAGTGATGACTCTTAGCCACCCAGGAACGATCAGTAAAGTCGCCGATCCAGGACTGTATTTTCCGGTCGAGAATGCAGCAAAGCCGGTCGTCACGCCGACGACACTGACGCTGATTCCTTATTACGCCTGGGCCAATCGCGAACCAGCGTCGATGCAGGTATGGATCCCTTACCGCGACGCGTAGTCTAAAGAAGTGGAAAGGCCGCAACCCAGTCTGGGATTGCGGCCTTTTTATTGTGAGGATGGGCCGTCTAGAACTTCACTGCGAGCGGATGGCTATCCAGCGTCACTGTCTTTTTGTCAGAAACCCCGACTACTTCAACGACAAGCGATCTGTGAGCCACCGCCTTTTTTGGCGAGTTAGCCGTCTTGACGGTGAGCGTTCGGTCTCCGTCACTCCAGGCGCATTGAAGTTTTGTGAAGTCGCCGCGTTCATGGTCGTAGCTAATTCCATCGTCTTCGTAGAGAGTGAACTGTCCATCTGCTCCTGGATAGACCCGCAGTGTTAGCGGCTCGTTGATCTTCTCATCGGCGTATTGCTTGACGGGACCGATGGGGAGAATCGCACCTGCTTTGATGTACAGAGGAAGTGTCTCCAGATCGACGTCGCGAGTGACTTCCTTTCCGCCGTCGACCTTGGTCTGTGACCAGAAATCCCACCACTGTCCTTGCGGCAGATAGGTCTTGCGTTGCGTCGCACCTTTTTCGATTACCGGGGCCACCAGAATCGAAGTGCCCCACATGTAGGAATCATCCGTTGCCGTCGCTTTCGGATCATGCGGATAGTAGATCCAAAGTGCTCGCATGATGGGAAGGCCGGTCTCATGCGTCTCGGCTACAGTGGAGTAGAGATAGGGTAAAAGCTGATAGCGAAGGTTCAGATACTTTCTGCAGATGCCTTCGACCGCTGTGTTGTGCAATTCTTCGGGTGTTGGCAAAGTGGTCGCAACAAACTGGCCATCAAACTCGGCAGGGCCAAAGTTGCCGAGGTTCCAGCCCCAGGGAAGGCGAAGCTTCCAGGTGCGGCCATGGCATCGGAAGGACGGGCAGAACGCGCTGAACTGGAACCAGCGAACGAATAACTCTGCAGTCAATTCTTTGGTGGGCACGAATCCGCCAGTATCAGTACCCCAGTACGGAATTCCGGAGAGACCGGTAGTGATTCCGACCATGATTTGCGCAGCGAGCGTCTTCCAGGTAGAGAGCGTGTCTCCTGACCAGAGCCAGACATAACGCTGCATTCCAGCATAGCCGTTGCGATGCAGAGAAAAGGGCCGAACGTTCGGCGTAAATAATTGCGAGCCTTCCCAATACATCTGATTACGTGCAAGCCGGGAAGGGGGCGCCAGTTCG
>Ga0206901_1019_pt1 | contig 41887 bp, 40 predicted proteins | sample Alteio_BWOrgHeat_47_FD_152936 | JGI IMG/M metagenome (GOLD analysis project Ga0206901, IMG submission 152936) | Enriched cells from forest soil in Barre Woods Harvard Forest LTER site, Petersham, Massachusetts, United States -... | ecosystem: Environmental > Terrestrial > Soil > Temperate forest >...
CAAAGTGGCGCTTCAAAAAGTTTGGCCTTGGTTTGAATGGAGAAAAGGTTGGCACTACCTTTGGCAACTCGTTGCGCGGTAACTGAAACGATTCATGAGAGTAATAACTGCTTAAGATGTTATTTCTCGGGAACTAGTTCATCTTGAGATAGTTTGTCATTCAGTTCGGAGCAAGCCGTTATTGACTATATAGTTTTGGGCAGATTGGCCAATAAACCGTCACGAATCCTCGGTTGTTCCCTTCGCCTTGCAAATGCAAACGACGAGCGGAATTATCGAAGGACGGCTAGATAGATCTCGTCGTCTGCACCAGAGTTTTTGCTTTCGCATCAACAGCTGCAGGACTATCCCCTGGTTTATAGATCGACGAGCCAACTCCAACTCCCCCAGCTCCCGCCTTCATCCACGGTTGAATTCTTTCAGCGTCGACTCCACCTACGGGGATAACAATTGTGTTTGGGGGAAGCACAGCTTGCAGTGCTTTTAGCATCGGAATGCCTAACACCTCGGAAGGAAAGAGTTTGAGGGCATCTGCGCCGGCGTGTAGAAGAGCAAAGGCCTCCGCGGGGGTGAAAAACCCAGGAACGGCGATCAAACCGGCCGACTTCGCTGCGCGAACGATTGCGGTGTCGGCATGAGGAGTGACAATCAATTTGCCACCTGCAGCGGCGACCTCAGCGACGTGGCTTGGATCGGTCAGCGTGCCTGCTCCAATAAGCATGCGGTCGCCAAAAGAACTCGATAGAATCGAGATGCTAGAAAGGGCGTTCGCCGAGTTGAGCGGGACCTCAACAATGCAGACGCCTGTTTTTTCCAAGGCATCGCAAATTGGCTGCGCCTCTTCTGGTTTGATTCCTCGCAGGATCGCTATGATAGGACATCGTTGGAGCCAGGCTTTCAAGTCCACGACAACCTCCTTGCGATCGCTGCCAGACCTCGAGCCGCAGCATCCTGATCTTCCAACGTTGAGGATCCGCCACAAGCTTCAATCGCTTTCGCGTAAAGCGAACACAACTCTGTTGCACCAATCAGATGAACATGCGTTCCCTTAGGCATCGCGGCTCGCACTTCGTGGCCGATCAGGAGACCAGAAAGATAGGAGGCCGATGCTTGTTCTTTCAATTGATCCACTAATGCTAGCGTCCTGACACTGAAAAGGTGATGGAGCAAGCCACCAGTGTCTGCGGAGCGAGCGACTCCGCGGAGAAATGCATCGTTGTCGACCATGCCGTCCGAAGTCATGATACGAGCGAGGATGGTGCACCTTCTCAATGCGGCGAAGACTTCTCCTGTCATACACGTGATGAAACTGACTATGGTGCGGTCGTGGAGCTTGATCCACTTCGAATGAGTTCCTGGCATGCAAACGACGGCTGTGCCTTCGTGGGCATCCGACATCCCCATCGCTTCGGTTTCCTCGCCTCGCATCACCTCAGGCACTCCATAGGAGTCTTCTCCTTGAACGCCCGGGACCAAAAGCACTTCCGCGCCATCGAACGGCAGCCGGACAACTGAATCCGCAAGGTCCTTTATTCCAACTGGACAGGAAAGATACTTTGCCTCGGCCCAGCCCTGGCGACTACCTACCATACCGCAGAGAAGAATGCGCCTCTCGCCCGCTGTCAACCAATCGCCGACGTGTACAAGTAAAGTCTCGGCAAAGCGCCCCTCTTCGACGCGGAGAACTCCAATCGGAAACAAGCGCCTTTCGAGAATCTCTCCAGATCCGTTGAGGCGAAAAGCGCGGAAGTTACTGGTTCCCCAATCAATCGCGATCAAAAGGATATCCTCCACAACTTTCCTGTCCCACTGATGCCAACGCAGCATGCTGCCAGGAGGATGGAATGCCGATCGCGCCTGAATTCGTCATATAGTAATTTGGCTGCTCGCTCGCGGGCGATAAGTGCTAAATTTTCGACCGTTGCGAAAATCGCCGCCCCATGGCTTCTACCTGCAACTTGCGATCTGAACTTCGGGATCATATGCACGATTCTCCTTTGTATCGACTTAGTGATGACGATCGACGAGGAGAACTATCTTGCCGGGTAATTTTTGCTTTGTTTATTTCCTGAATTGAATACCGTGAAACCTCCCTTGGGAGTTGCGGTAAGCAGAATATAGTTGCCTTGTTCTGTGCCTTGTGGATTTGCGATATATTCAGCGGCTGTATTGTGTTCCGGACCTCCTTCATCCGAGTAGTGGAGTTGCCATAGAGTCTCGAGTCCCGGAGCCTGACGTACGGTATCCAACACGGGAATATTTCCGCCCTTTGTCGATGCATTGTTCATAATCGCCACCCTGGGATGAATGCCATCCACCAGAGCGTGACTTGAACTTGGACGAAAGCCGTGATGCGAGACCACGAGGATGTCGACGTTTCCCAGCAAGTTCTTCGGACACATGAAGAGCATCTCCTTATCCCAAGTGAGATCTCCCAGATCAAGAATTTTGAGTTTTCCAAAATTGATAAGGACACCTAGTGAGTGCGAGTTTTCGCTGCGATCCATCGGTTTGTTATCCGGGATTTTGCAGTATTCGTTTTCTGCTCCCCCTCCGGATAGCGAATGATCGATGACGTTGCCGTCGCTGCTGATGACTGTAACCTTCATCCCGGTTATCGGAATTACATCACCGGGCTTGGCAACAATGTGATTATATTTTCCGGTTGCCAGAACCTTTTGATAGGCATCCCACACTTCAAGTGTCGCTCCGCCCGGTTTGGTGTCGATATTTGCTCCGTGATCGATGAAAGTTCCAACCGGGATACGGTCGACTAGCTGGGGGACGCCACCCGAATGATCGTTGTGGTAATGAGTGAGTAACACATAGTCGATCTTCTTAATGCCTGCGAGCTTCGCCGCCGCCAGTATTCGATCTCCATCGCGACCAGCATTGTTAGGCCATCCGGTATCGATCAACAAAGATTGTCCTGTCGGCGTCACGAAGAGGGTGGATTGGCCGCCTTCGACGTCGACAAAGTAAACCTGAAGGTCATTTTTAGCTCCCCAGGCCTGTACCGTACCAATCGCGAAGGTAAGCAAAAAAGCGTAACCAACTATGAGAAGGAGCCATCGAAATCTCTGTATTTTCATTCCGCACCCATGTAATCGTAATTCGAATTTATTCAGCGAAAAACTTAACAGCAATAGTGGGCTGAGATAAATTCCATCTCAGCCCGCCAATTCAGAACTGGAACTGAAGGGATGCCTGCAAGTTTCGCGGGTTGCCGACGACAGAGGTGATCGAACCGACTTGCGCCGTGCCAACGGTGGGGTTCGGGTAGCCGAATTGTGGATGATTGAAGACGTTGAACGCTTCAAATCGGAACTGAAAAAACATCTGCTCGTGAATCGGAAACGACTTGAAGATAGACATGTCGACATTGGTTCTGCCGGGGCCAATCAGAGAGTTGCGACCAGCATTCCCATAGGTGTATTGCGCTGGCGTGGAAAACGCGGAGGCGCTAAACCAGTTGGTGAGCGTCTTCGGGTAAGTAACCGTTCCGGTGATATTCGGGCGGCTTCCGGTCCCCGTGTTGGTCGTTGATGTACCCAATTGCGGCGAGAAGTAAAGTCCTGACTGGGTGAATAGAAGCCCGTTGGTCTGCCACCCTCCGAGGAACCAATCTATGGGGCCGCTCCTGTCGAGGAAATGCTGCCCTTTGCCGAACGGCAGTTGCCACAGGTAAGTAAAAGTAAGTCTGGTGCGTTGATCGAAGATCGAGTTACTGCGTTCCGCCCTCAGGAACCGCGGATCCTGAGGAGTTGCTCCAGCCAGGCCGCCGCTGAAGTCAAGTGGCGTGTCGTCGATGGAGTGGCCCCATGCATAACCTATCTGCGCGCTGACCCCGTGGCTCATCCGTTTGTCTGCGACAAATTGCAGTGCGTAATAATCGCCCAGTCCATCCGACGCAGCATAGTTCACATCACTGACATTCGGATTGATGGCAAACAGAGGACGCCGTGTATTCAATGCTGTGGCACCCGGTATCGCCTGGTTGATGTTGTATGTGTTGTAGATTCGACGGCCTAAATTACCGACTCCATACAGCTTCAAAACCATGTTGAGGTGGGTAAGTTCGTACTCAGTGCCCAGGTTGAACTGCTCAGCGTAGGACGGCCTGAAGTTAGGAGAGATCGAGGACTGCGATCCGGTTGGGTTGTCTGCCAACGCGAAGTTGACCGTTGGTAATGGCTGGAATCCCTGGCTAACAGTCGTTCCAGGGTTGATATCACCCGGCGAAATGCTGCTTGTCAGACCGAAAGGAATATTCCGGGCAAGTCGCATGTTGAGTGCTTCGCTGCCCGATGCGTTGTAGAAGAGGCCGAAACCCCCGCGAAGCACGGTATTCGGGAACACCTGGTAGGCAAAACCTACGCGTGGCCCCCAGTTCTTGCGGAACGGCAGAACATCTGCGGTCAGACCCACTCCGTTTCGCCCGGCGATATCCATCTTTCCCGTAGCTGGGTTGAAATTCGACCACCGGTCCAGTTCCTCGCTCGGTGGGCTGAAGTAGTCCCAACGCAAGCCGTAGTTCAGCGTCAACTTCCTTGTCATCCGCCAGTCATCTGCGACGTAGGTGCCGTACTCGTTCATGCGGATTCCCGGGAACGGAAACGTATAGTCGTGACCGATTGAAGTAGCGAAACCGAGCATCATGCTGGCGGCACTGTCTCCACCACTACCAGCGGGGTTTCTTGAGTCCGTCAACGCCGGCGAGAAGTTAAACCTCCCGTTACCCATATTGGTTTGGTAGATCGTCAACTGTCTGCGACGGAAATCGATACCGAACTTCAACGTGTGAGACCCTTTGGTCCATACCAGATTGTCGAATACCTGGAACGTGTTTTCACGCCTATAAAGAGGAAGAGACCGTGTCTGACCAACACCAAGATAGGTTGATGGCGAGAAAATCGTAATGTTCTGTTCGCGGGGAGTAACGTTGGCATTCGGGATACCAAGCTGGTTTGCCAGCCCCCCGTTGGCAACGAAGTCCACCGGCACATAGTCCAGCTTGTAGCGACTAAAGCCGAAGCGGAAGTCATTGACGATCGTTGGAGTAAAGACCCTGGTGTAACCGAGCGCCGTCTGGGATGTTGGCGTGGCTGACGTGCCGGCAAACGACGCCTCATCGCTCAGATGGACAGGAGTAGAGATTCCAGGAATCGTTGTGACCGGGTAGGTGCTTGGCGCAATGTTCGTCGTGCTTTGGTAGGAATAGCGGCCGAAGAAGAGATCTCTCTGCGTCAACTGTTCGTCCATCCGGACATCAAAAGAGTTGGCGTTCTGGCTCTGAAGCAGATTGGACGAATAGTTATTGAAACGAGCCGAGCTTGTGGGTTGAGGATAGGCGTTCAGCATCTTGACCGCGATCGGGTCGCGGCGATTCAACGGGATGAAATTATTTGGGAATGGATCTCGTAGAAAAGCTCCGGGAACTGCCGGATTCGGGCGCGTGCTCAACGGGTCAAATATGTTTGCCACCCCGGCAGTCGTCTCGACTTCGCTGAAGTCTCCTGTGCGCTCCTTTAGAGTTGGGACGTTGCCGAGAATGAACGACTGGGTCGTATTGCGAAAACCCTCATAATCTGCGAAGAAGAAGGTTCTATTCCTGCCGTTGTAGACCTTGGGTATGACCACCGGGCCACCGAGGGAAAATCCAAATTGGTTGAGGCGGAATGAAGGGAACGGAGATGGTGGCCGGTTGAAATAGCTTCGAGCGTCTACCGCTGAATTTCGTATGTATTCAAACACATTGCCGTGCAGTTGATTGGTGCCGGACTTTGTAATCACGTCGATAACGGCGCCTGAGTTACGTCCGATGTCGGCGCTGTAAAGATTGGTCTGGATCTTGAACTCGCGCACCGAAGCTACAGGCGGGCGAACCACGATCGACAAAGTAAGCCGTTCATTGTCATCCACACCGTCGATCAGAAAGTTGTTATCACCTTCCCGGTTGCCATTGGAGAAGATTTCCGAAGCTGGCCTCCTGTTGTCAGGCCGTGTTCCGCTCTCGATCGTACCTGTCGCAGACTGTCCGACGCCCGTGACACCAGGACTTAGGGTGGCCAATTGTGTAAAATTGCGACCGTTCAAAGGCAGCTGATTAACCATCTGCTGGCCGACCACGGTACCGACCGAAGAAGACTCTGCCTCGAGCAGAGGCGCCTGGCTAACTACTTCAACGGTTTCAGTCTGTGCGCCGACCTTCAGAGTCAGATCCAATTGTGCCTGTTGGTTTACCTGAAGACTCAGGCCGGTCTGAACAAGTTTACTGAAGCCTTTCGCCTCCACCGTGATGGTGTAGTCACCCGGCGGGAGCTGTCCAACGACGTAGTGTCCATTTTTCTCACTGACGGTGCTATGCGCGACGTTCGTCGCAACATTATTGACGACGACCTGTGCACCAGCTATGACGGCGCCAGAGGCGTCTTCGACGGTTCCGGACAACTCTGCGGTGGTAGCTTGTGCGAAGCACCGGGGACTCAGCAACGCGATCGTTGCGATCAATACGAGTGTCTTTGCAAATGTCTTTAGCAAATCAGTTCTCCTCATCCCAGCCAGAGCCAGAACCTGTTGGATTTGGTGCGCCGATCACTCTATAGCGCAAATAAGAAAAAAGGCAACAATAAATTGAAACAAATTTCATTTTTGTGATCTGCAGACCGAGAAACGTGTATCCTGCACGCAGATTTGAAGAATCGTAGCATCGGCTACTATTGAGATGTCGTGGCTTAGGATTACTTTTTATGCTCAAAACGAAGACATCGCGCAACTCGAGGGCGAAGAACACCGAAGAACCTCGTGGCCGGGACAAGTACTTTTCCCGCGCGGTTAGTAAGGCTCTGGAAGTACTGGAGATTCTCCAAACGGAATCCAATGCACTCTCAATGAATGAGATCGCACAGCGGCTTCAGCTCTCGAAAACCTCTGCTTTCCGGCTTTTGCGAACGCTTGAGACTACCGGATACATCACGCTCGATGGGCGCGGACAATATAAGCTGTCGCCTGGTATTCATGCGGTTGCACCAACGCAATGGCTGGGCAAACTTCTTCGCATCGCTATGCCCCATATTCAAACCCTGAACCTGGAGCTAGCCGAAACGATCAGCATGGCGGCGTTGTTTGAGAATCGCGTTGAAGTCGTAGCTGTTGTTGAAAGTCCCCACGATATTCGAATGAGCAATGTTGTCGGGCACATCCTCCCGCCCAATGCCAGTTCTCTTGGCAAGGTTATTACCGCCTTTCAACCCCCAATTCAGAGGGAAAGATTGCTGCGAAGTTTCAAAATCTACCGATTTACTGACAAAACGATCACAGACCAAAAAGACCTAAGCAAGGAATACGAGAGTATTCGGACACAAAAGTTTGCAATCGATCGTGAAGAATGCGCACCTGGCGGCATTTGCTTTTCTGTGCCTATATTTGGCGCAGGCGGGCAAGTCTCCGCGGCGATCAGCCTGTCAATGCCTAAGACCAGGCTTCGGGATTCCAGCCAGGAGAAGGCGATCATTGCCGCACTTCGCACGACCTCGGCTCAGTTAGCGCAGGATTTCGAAGGCATCTGATTTTCATATCCGATCGAGATCTCCCATCAAAAATATCACCATGATATTTTTCATCATTCGCGTTATTGGACCTTTATTTCACTTTTTGTGTATAAGTTGCAATTTTTGCTTGACGCTTGTTACTTCCGGCATATAGATTCCCGCTGTCGCGAAGAACAGTTTCGCGAACTTCACCAAACGAAAAGTGGGAAATAATGCGACGCCACTGCCAGCCTCTAGCCCTGCTCTTTGTTTCCGCCTTTCTGACATGCTCCTCATACGCCCAGACACAGCTTGAGGCCCGCATCGGTCATACCGATCCAAGCAAATACAAGCGGAGCCGATCCCACGAGAGCGCCGGCGATATGGCTTGTATGTTGCTCGTTCCACCTACGGCGATGGATATCAATCTGAACTTCATGCATCGCTGCCAAATCATGCCCGGTGGAGGCGTGGGACATCATTTTCACAATTCGACCGAAGAGATGTTCATCGTCTTCGATGGGCAGGCAGAGTTCACGGTCGATGGGAGGACCTCCGTGCTGCATGGAACTGTGGGCGCACCAGTTCGGATGGGGCACTCTCATGCGATTTACAACCCCTCGGACAAGCCCGTCGAGTTCATGAATATTAACATCGCTTCGATCAAGGGCCATTACGATGCTTTTAACCTCGGCGATGCGCGGATCGGCGCGCCAAAGGATCCGACCCCGGTCTTTATGACGATGAATCTGGATAAGGCTCTCCTGACACCGGAGCAGAGTTATCACGGTGGTCAGGGCACCGTCCGCTATCGTCGAGCACTCGACTCGGATGTATTCCTCACCAACTGGGCCTACGTCGACCACCTTCTGATCCCAGCGGGAGCGTCGGATGGTTTGCATCGGCACAAAGGCGTCGAAGAGATCTACTACGTGCTCAATGGAGAGGGTCAGGTTCGAGTCAATGATGAAACTGCTCCGATTCACAAAGGGGATGCCGTCCCGGTTCGATTCAACGAAATTCATTCCTTCGTTAACAACAGCAAGGGAGATCTCGAGCTGATGATTGTTGGCGTTTCTGCACAGAAGGACGCCCTCGATACGGAACTGGGTGAGATGGTTCGAGGCCACTGATACAGCCCGGCTAAATCAGTAACTGAACAATGGAGACGTGATGGTCAAAGGACTGTTCCAACTTGCGCTGGCTCTTCCGCTTGTTAGCCTTGGCGGAGTGAACGCGCAGCAACCAACCTCTTCTACACCTCTCGCGCAGCGCATCGCCCACACCGATCCATCGAAATTCCGGCACATGCCTTCAGTCCACAACGGCGCTGGCCCAATGGACTATATGCCGCTGTATGACACCCGCAGTCCTAACGTTGCAAAATTCAACCTCGGCACGAATCTCTTCTTCCTTCATCGAGGCATACTCCCGCCGGGCGGTGGAATAGGAGCGCATTTTCACAACCAGTGCGAAGAGATGTTCGTGATTTTTGATGGAGAGGCGCAGTTCACAATCGATGGGCGCACTTCCGTGCTCAAAGGCCCTGCCGGAGCGCCGACACGATTAGGGCATTCCCACGCAATCTACAACTCGTCGAATAAAACTGTTCAGTGGATGAACATTAACATCGGGATGACACATGACTTTTACGATGCCTTCAACCTCGATGACTCGCGCGTGGGTGCTCCACTCGACACCGTTCCAACATTCATTACGATGCATCTCGATCGATCGCTGCTGAAGCCAGTCGAACATATGAAGGGTGGCAGGGGCACGGCTCAGTACCGACGTGCACTCGATCCTAGCGTCTTCTTCTCGCCGTGGTCTTATGTCGATCACCTGGTGCTTCCTCCCAATAGCTCGATCGGCTCGGATACTCAGCCCGATATAAGCGAGGTTTACTACGTTCTCGGCGGAGAGGGAACGGTAACTCTCGGAAGAGAGACCGCGGCGATCCATAGTGGCGATGCGGTTCCGGTCGGACTGAATGAAACGAAATCCTTCGCCAACACAGGCAACGCTCCCCTCGAATTCATGATCATCGGCATTGCGCGAGATATGGCCGCCAAAGAGGCGTTTATGACTTCCCCTACCGGAATGACTGGAGTGCCACGAGCACCTCGATAACCGACCAATTTTCGTGTTGAACAGAAGTCAAGGAGAAAATAAATGGCAAAAGTAATTGATACCCACGCTCACCTGGGAGAGTGTTGCGTCTTCGGCCTCTACAGCACCGAAGAAGAGATGATACGGCGCATGGATGAGTGCGGAGTGGACGCGACCATCGTCCAACCGTACCCGGGGGCGAAAGACTACGTTAAGCGACATGACGAGATCGCTGCTTTGTGCGCCAAGTATCCCGGCCGATTTTTCGGGATCGCCAGTCTTAGCCCACATACCGGGAAAGATAAGTATCAACGTGAAGTGGAGCGTTGTGTGAAGGAATTAAAGTTTGTGGCGGTCAAACTCCATACCATTGGGCATGGAGTTAATCCGCTCACCGAAGATGGCGATACAGTGTTCGCCACCGCATTTGAGCTTGGAATTCCGTGCATGGTTCACACCGGAGCTGGCATTCCGTTTTCTCTACCGGCGCTGTGTATTCCAGCGGCCAACAAATATCCGAAGCTCAAGATCATTTTGGCGCACGCTGGCGGTGGAATCGTTTCCGCTGAAGCACAGGTTGCAGCGTCCATCTGTAAGAATCTTTATCTTGAAACATCGTGGTGCCTTGGCGAAGACATCCGGTGGATGATCGATACCATCGGTCCGGACCGTGTCATGATGGGCGCGGATTTACCCAGTAATGTCCCGGTGGAATTCGCTAAGTATCGTGCACTCGACCTGAAGCCTGCTGTCTACGACCAGGTGATGGGTGAGACGGCAATCGAAATCTTCAATCTGAAGTGGTGAGGTGATCATGTTTGTGCTGCACATCGATTTGAAAGCGAAGGCCGGGCAACAGCGAGATCTGGAGAAGACCTACCTCGAGAAGTTCCGGCCTGCAATTTCCGCGCAGGAAGGCTTCAGTGCGGTGCAATTACTTCGTTCCAACGAGGATGATCTGAATTACCGTCTCGCCCTTTTCTTCGAAGACCAAGCATCTCAGCAAAAATGGGTTGCGACGGATCTTCATCAGGTTGTCTGGCCGGCCCTCGCGGATCGGTGCGCTGAATTCTCGGTCCATCGCTACAGTTCGGCGTAATGAGCACTTAAATCAGCAACCAAATAGTGCCGTGATTCAACGAATCCGCTTTCAGGACAATTCCTTCTTTTCGTAATTCGAGAGACTAGCAAAAGACGAGGGCTCCATGGAGCAAGTTCCACAGTATGTGAGTCGTTCTGTTCCAGTGCCTCTGAGGAACAGAGTCCCGTGGTACAAGAGCACTTTCCCGACCTATGCAGGGATTTTTCTGTGGGTTGGCTTTTATCTGAAGCTAGCGGAGCCAACCATTGGATATGCAAGCATCAGTATTTGCCTGTCAGGCCTTTTGGTAGCGGGGCTTCTTTGCTTTGGTCTCTACTACTTCGTGCCAGCTACGCTCGGGATGCAGACCGGTAATCCGCTGTACATCGTAGGCACTTCCACTTTCGGCACAACTGGTGGATACCTAATTCCGGGATTGATGATGGGATTTCTTCAGATTGGCTGGGTCGCGGTGGTTGGCGCTGTCTCCGCCGACTTCATCATGAAGGGCCTGAACCAGACATCCAAAACTCTGTCGAGCATTCTGATCATCGTGTGGATCTATAGCCTCGGATGGGTGGCAATTAAGGGCATCCATTATGTCGCTCGCGTTGCCAAGTTTTTCAACTGGATCCCCCTGATCATGATCATTATCGTCTTTTATGCAAACAAAGGCGGTATCGAGAACTATCAACCATCGCATCACCAGGGGATGACGGGCTTCCTCAATGTCCTGACGATCGTAATTGGCTATTTTGCTACAGCGGGCGCCGCAGGCGCAGACTTCGGGATGAACAACGCAAGCCGGAAAGATGTCATTCTCGGCGGGGTTTTCGGCATTATCGGAGGCACGCTGATTGCAGGTGGCCTGCCTATTCTATCCGTTGCAGGTTATTTGGGACGCAACGCCGGACCGCAGAGCTACGACTACAGCGCAGCAATCGCGAGCGTGGGCGCCCTGGCATCTATCATGTTCTTTTTATTCGCTGCGGCTTCCATGGTGCCAACGTGCTTCTCGTCGTTCATCGCGTCCAATAGTTTCAGTACCATGCTGCCAAAGATTCCCAGGACCGTTTCCACATTTGCTGCTCTCACGGTCAGTGTCCTTCTTGCCGTAACAGGGGTAGCGAACAATTTGGTAGGTTTCTTCAGCCTTGTGGCCGCGTCGTTTGGCCCGATCTGCGGAGCAATGGCTGCGGATTACATTCTCTCCGGACGCAAGTGGTCGGGACCAAGGCTTGGGATCAACTGGGCCGGATGTATCGCATGGCTGGTCGGTTTTCTCGTCGGTATCCCTGAACACCTTCCTGGATTGCCTGCGGCATGGGTCAATGCGGACAATCCGTCAGGGCTGTTCTCGTTTATCGCCGGCTTCCTCATTTATCTTGTGCTGGCCAAGGCGGGGCTTCGGCCATCCGTTATAAAGGAACCCGCTGGCGCCATCGATGTCCAGCCACTTCAAACAAGGTAGGGGTAGATTGATATGACCCAAGGGCTTTGGATCTCAGTCGACAATTGCACCGCTGAGTCGCGCGTGAATGCGACGTGGTTCAAAACAGTCGCAGAAAAGGATATGAAGGGATTGCGCGAGCAACCGTAATTTCGGAGTGATTCACGCCCTGGAGTTGTGCGCAGTCAGTTGCTTAGCGATCGAATTTGCTTTTTTAGAGGAGTCTCATTCATGAAACGTCGCGCATTTCTCAAATCCTTGTCAGCCACCATGGCGGCAACCGCAACCACCGGATTTCCTGCGTTCGCCAGCATTCCGAAGATGAAGATCACTCGGGTTCGTGCCTATCTTCCGCCCAATCCGAATCCACTTTTCAACCAAAGCGATATGGTTGTGACGATTGAGACCGATGCCGGAATTACCGGAGTCGGAGAAGGTGGGTCCAAAGATCTGCTGGAACAGGCTGCCGGTCGCCTCATCGGCAAAGACCCCCAGTTTATTGAAGTGCTTTGGCAGGACATGAATCGCGCCTTCTTCTATCCTGCCGGTCGCGAACGGACAGACGCCATCGGCGCCCTTGATCTAGCTTTGTGGGACATTAAGGGCAAAGTGCAAAAGCTGCCAGTACACGAGCTGCTCGGAGGAATGGTACGCAACTACTGTGAGTGCTATAACACTGCAGGTATCATTCCAGGTATAACGCCCGGTATGCCCATTAAAGAGCGTGCCCATGCCACCATAGAAGCCGGCTATCGTGCCTTTCGCTTCGGCGCAATGGATCTCCCGATTTACAGCGTCTTCAACACGAGAGAACGCATCAACCACCTCACCGAAGAATGCGCCGCAGCAAGAGAAGGTGTTGGCAAAGACGGCGACTGGTGCATCGACTTCCATCAGCGTTTCGATCTGCCCGATGCGATTCGTGGATGTAACGAAATCGAAAGTCTTGCGCCATTTTTCGTCGAAGATCCGGTTCGCACCGAGGCTTTCCTTCAGGATCTGCCTATTCTCCGGAAGAAGGTGAACGTTCCCTTGGCGGCTGGCGAAGAATGGGGTAATCGGTGGGATTTTAATCCGCTCGTTGAAAACCACGACATCGACTTCGTTCGCGCCACCTTGCCGAACGTCGGTGGTATCACCGAGATGATGAAGATTGCGGCTCTGTGCGAAACACACTTCGTAGGAATTGTGCCGCACTTTACCGGTCCAATCGCAACAGCGGCACTCGTAAACTGCCTGGGGACTTATTCAGGGCCAGTGCTGATGGAGTACAACTACCAGGGACGCACCTTGCCACACTTACCTGTATGCCTCGATTTCAAAAATGGGAAGCTTTATCCGAATGAACGGCCCGGGCTAGGCGTCGAGCTCGATTACAAGCAGTTGAAGCAGGTCGCTGAGATCACGGAGCCTGTTACAGCTCGCGCTCAAACCTATCTCAGGCCGGATGGCTCGATCACAAATTGGTAGAAGCGACGCTCCGGCTGCAGCAGTGCAAAAACTTAGAGCCGGAGGGAACAACAGGCATGAATACTCTTCCGAGACAAACATTGCCGGGTCTGCCAATGCGATATGTGCTCGTGACATGGCTATTTGTTCTCAGTGCAGTTGCCTATCTTGACCGAACGAATATCTCAATTGCCGGTATCCAAATTGGCAAAGAATTTGCCATCGACAATACGCATCTGGGCTGGGTCTTCAGCGCATTTCTAATCGGTTACGCTGCGTTTCAGGTGCCCGCAGGCCTTCTCGTTCATCGTTATGGCACGCGCCTTGTACTGACCTTCGCTGTCATTTGGTGGGGAGTCTTCACGGTGCTTACAGCAATCGTTCCACCAACAATGAGCAGCTCTATCTTCGTGTTGATTCTCGTCCGCTTCTTGCTCGGCTCCGGCGAAGCCACTATGTACCCGGCCACCGGCCAATTTGTCGAGCGCTGGTTTCCGATGAAAGAAAGAGGCAAGGCGAACGGCATCATCTTCGGTGGGGTCGGCGTAGGTTCAGGGCTCACTCCACCACTCGTCACCGCGATCGTTCTCCACTACGGTTGGCGAGCTTCTTTCTGGTTCAGTGCTCTTGTTGGAATCATCGCAGGAGTAATCTGGTACGTCACAGCCCGGGACACACCTGAGCAGCATTCCTGCGTGAGAAAACCTGAACTGGATTTGATTCTTGATGGTCGTGAACCAGTAAAACTAGATGCAGCGACAATCGGGGAATTTCCTGCCGGGGGAAAACGCACCGTTCCATGGGCGAGAATCTTCACAAGCAAAGAGGTTTTCGCTCTGACCTTGAGTTATTTCGCCTTCGGGTATGTCGCATGGATATTTTTCGGATGGTTCTATATCTATCTCGCTCAGGTCCGAGGTCTCAACCTCAAGACCAGTGCCCTCTATTCGATGTTGCCCTTCGTTGGGATGACAATCGGTAGTTTGTTGGGCGGTGTTGTCAGCGATTGGGTAGCGCAGAGGTTCAACTTGCGTTTTGGTCGCTGCACCCTTCCAGCCCTGGCAATGGTATGCACAGCCGTTCTTCTTATACTTGGCTCCAAAGCCGAACAGGCCGAGATGGCCGGAGTAGTCCTGGCCTTAGGCGCAGGAATCTTGTATTTCTCCGCGAGCTGTTTCTGGGCAGTGAGCGCAAACTATGGTGGAGAATATGCTGGTGTGACTTCAGGAATAATGAACATGGGTGCCCAGATCGGTGGGGCGTGCACCGCTTCACTTACACCGCTAATCGCCGCTCACTTCGGCTGGCAAATGTCATTCTTGGTTGCAGCTCTTCTCGCAATTTTAGGAGCGCTTGCCTGGCTCATGGTTGATCCGGGCAATGTTCTCGTAGCACCTCAGACCTCGCTGAAACAACTCGAACAACGGTAGAGAACAAGTGAATCAAATCGATCTCAATCATCGGCACGCTGTGATTACGGGAGGAGCCCAAGGCATTGGCCTCTCCGTTGCGACTCGCCTTTTAGCATCAGGGGCTTCAGTCTCCCTTTGGGATCGAGACGAAGAACTCCTCAAACAGGCAGTGAATCAGCTTCAGGGCGCTGGCGAGGTCTCAATAGAGGCCGTCGACGTGTCGAACCCTGTAAGTGTGGTAACCGCAACACAAAACACCATTGGCAAACATGGCAAGATCGAAATCCTTGTCGCCAGCGCTGGAATTGCCGGCCCAAACTACAAGACGTGGGAATATCCTGTCGACGCGTGGAAGCAAGTCGTCGAAATTAATCTCACAGGCGTATTTCTTTGCTGTCGGACGATCATCCCCTACATGCTCCGGCAAGATTACGGTCGTGTCGTTAACATCTCTTCGATTGCAGGCAAAGAAGGAAACCCAACCGCGTCGGGATACAGTGCGGCCAAGGCCGGGGTCATCGCGTTGACCAAGTCTCTTGGGAAGGAGACTGCACTCAACAACATCGCCGTGAACTGCATCACGCCAGCCGCAGCAAAAACCCGCATCTTCGACCAAGTCACGCAGGACCATATCGACTTTATGCTATCGAAGATACCCCGTGGGAGATTTTTGAAGGTCGATGAAATCAGTTCCATGGTGGCGTGGCTGGTTTCCGAAGAAAACTCTTTCACAACTGGCGCCGTTTTCGATCTTAGTGGTGGACGCGCGACGTACTAAGTTTCACGCCCGACGCTCTCGTGTAGCGCACCACCCATCCTCTTCCGGGACATGCATTGTCAACGTCGGGCGGGGAAAAGGGCACTAATGTGATATCGATTGTGCAATAGATGCTTGAGGTGAATTCGAGAATTTATCGCCTCCTTAGGAGAGGAGGGACCGATACACTCGGCTCATCTAACCAGGGGATCCGAGCGCTGTCCTTACTACTCTTCGGCAATCAGCTCGTGGAACAGGCAGAACTGGATGTGCGCTTTGTCGAGAAATCGTCAAGCGGACATTTTAAACAATCATTCGTACCGTAACGCTTCCAGCGGATCGACCTTTCCCGCCCTCCGCACCGGCATCCAGCACGCCAGCAGTCCCACTCCTAGAAATAACGCGCCGACAACGATCAGCGTAGCAGGATCGCTCGGCTGCACTTCAAACAGGAAAGACCTCAGCACTCGCGATAACAAAGTCGCGAGCGCTGTACCCATGAGTACTCCACCTGCAATCAGCCGAAATCCTTCGCCGAAGATCAACTTGCGAATATCCCTCTGTTGCGCGCCCACCGCGCTGCGAATCGCTAACTCTCGGCGCCGTGAGACCACGGACAGCGAAAGCATGCCGTAAATTCCCACCAGCGTCAGCGCGCTTCCCGCCACGGAAAACCCTGTCAGCAGATGCATTGCGAACGTCCGCGATGCCAATGATTCATCTCGAATCTGTTCCAGTGTCTTCACGTTTTCAATCGCTGCCGTTGGATCCACGGAGCGCAGTTCGTGTTCCACCGCGAGGACCGCCGTGCGCGGATCCGCAGTTGTCCGTACGACGAGATGCTTTGAAAATGCGCTCGCTTGCCACAGCGACAGATAAATCTCTGGCGACGCCTCCTGCGTCAGATCGTCCGTTCGGCCGTTCGCGATCTCTCCAACAATTTCCGTGCCCGGTTTATCCCGCCCATTTAGCCAGAATTTCTTTCCGATAGCGTTGGCTGATCCGAAAGCATCAAGCTCTATCTCTCTATAGTGAAACTCTCAATGCTCGATGAGCGCATTGGCGATGATGTTACTTCAAACGAAGGAAAATGACGACTGGCTCCTCCTGGTTTAGGCATGTTGTCGATACCCAAATGACCTGGTTGTCAGATCGCCCTTTCGGCGAGTTGCGCCGCCTGACGTATGGCTTCAACCATGCTGCTCTCGTCAGCCTTCCCGGTGCCGGCAATGTCAAAAGCAGTGCCATGATCAACGGAGGTTCGGATAACAGGAAGACCCAGCGTTATATTGACACCGCTCTCGAGACCGAGGACTTTGATGGGACCGTGGCCCTGGTCATGGTACATGGCGATAACCACATCGAAGTCGCCCCGCTGAGCCAGGTAAAAAAGTGTGTCAGCGGGTAGGGGTCCGGTGACGTTCCAACCTAGGTGATTGCAAGCGGCGACCGCGGGTTTGATCTTAGAATCTTCTTCGCCTCGTCCAAAAAGGCCGTTTTCGCCCGCGTGAGGATTGATGGCGCAGACACCTATACGGGGATTGGAGATACCGCTGCGGATGAGGGCAGTATGGGCGCGCGCGATGGTGCGCTGGACAAGCCCGGGCTCGATCTTCTCAATGGCATCCAGCAAACCGATGTGGGTGGTGACGTGAACCACGCGCAGACGCGGTGAAGAGAGCATCATCGACACTTCATCGGTATTGGTAAGCGAGGCTAGCAGTTCAGTGTGGCCAGGGAATTGATGACCTCCAGCATGCAGAGCCTCTTTATTCAGAGGTGCTGTGGAGATTGCGTGCACGGAGCCCTGCATCGCGAGTTGAGCGGCAAGCTTCAGGTAGCGAAACGCAGCGTCGCCAGCGAGTGGAGAGATCCTCCCCCAAGGAAGATCCTGGGGTATGAGAGCGAGATCGATGCACTCGACAATGCCGGGTTGGTAATTGGCGTGGGTTATTGCCTCAGACGTAATGGTATTGATTTCGACATGTGACTTCGTGATGCGCTGAGCCTGTTGCAGACGCTTCGCATCGCCAACGACGACAGGGCGGCACTCTTTATACACTTCGGGGTGTGAGAGAGCTTTGACAATTACTTCGGGTCCGATACCGGTTGCGTCGCCCATAGTGACGGCGATGATGGGAGTCATAGGAGATTCCTTGTGCTGTCACAGTTTGATGTGCGAGACAATTTGGTGAAGAATCGCCAGCAGGATACCAGCGTGTCTTGATTGCCGAAGCCCCCCGCTTTTGTGAGTATTGGGAGTGGGCGATTGTGGATGCGGCCAAACGAAAAGGGCAAGCCAGGTTCTAATTCGCCGAGCATATGGAGTGAGCTAATGCCCCAACCTTCGAGGATAGCGCGGGTTGTCTCTCCCCCCGTGGCGAAAAGGGAGCCGACGAGAGAAGCGTAGGGAGCGAGAAGAAGACGGAGAGCTGCGGTGAGGCGTCGACGCTCGCCAGGGCCCACTGTCGGGTTCGGGTCGAGAACGACGAGAGTATCGTTTCCCGACTTAAGCGACTCGTGGATACGTCCGGCCAGAACGTTCAGCGCGCTACTAGAGTGGCCTTCTAACAGGATGTCAGCAGGGATTCGGATGGAGGTCACAGGGATAGTATCTTCGAGGACGCTCACCTGGCGATGCGATACGCTCGACATGGTGCCGACGACGATGAGGGTAGGCCCCGACGTGAACTCAGGCTGCTGCATGGAGGTAGTGAAGGGCGACAGGCCAGCGGCGTGAGGAAGTTGATAAGCAAGACCCGCCGAGCCTACCCAGACAGTATTGCCTCCAAGAGCAACGGATGCGTGGGCGATCGCGCCGAGGTCATCATCTGTTTCAGCGTCGCAGACGATGACATCGGCAGCGGCTGCGAGTTCCAGCATTGATGAGAGAAGATCTGCAAAATGACTGCGCACGGTACTAAGCGAAAGCAAAGCAGTCAAAAGGCCTGCACGACCGAGCATGCTTGGAAGATGTGCCACACCCGGCAGATCGTTGCGGAGCCAGATCTCTGTCTTCTCAAGTGAAATACCGTGAACCAACTGATGGCCATCGACAGTTGTGCGCCCGCCTGCCGGAAACGCTGGAGCCATGATGGCGACTACGCGGTTGGGTGAGCTGGCACGGCGTTCGGCGAGCACAGTATGTAGCTCGGAGCCTATGTTGCCTCGGAGAGTGGAGTCAACTTTTTTGAAGAGGATCCGCTCGGATAGACGAAGATGAGAGCACTGCATGACGCGAGAGATACGGGCTGCAGCCTCCGACGGCGAGAGATGCCGAGTGTCGCAATCGATGGAAAGAACCTCGGTCTCAAAGTGATGAGACATCTCATCGAAGCTAACCAATGCACTGAGACCGGAACTCATACATGCATTGGCGCAGTCCGCTGCTCCGGAGAGGTCGTCAGCGAGAATGAGGATTTTTCGCATGAATCGTCCCTTCCGAGTTGAGATGAGGTTGACTGTCTATATTTCTTCGTGCGCGAGACTTCCAGAAAGCAGTGAGGGGTGGCACCAGAAGGCTACTGATAATGACAGATGCAGCGACAAGAACTGTGGCTGACGCGGCAGCGGGTGCATAGCTCGGATTCGCCACAGCGACAAGAGTTGGAACGGCTGCAGCGTTGCCTGCGGTACTGGAAGCGGCAATTCCGGCAGTGCCATCGCCTCCGGCTAGATGATCGGCAAGGATTAGGGCGATCGCGCTTACAACGACAACAACCAACCCAAGGCCAACACCCAGCATCCCGGCGCGAACGACCTGATGGAGATCGAGGGTGCAACCGAGGGCGAAGGCGAAGAAAGGAATAAGGACAGGAACGGCGCCAGCGAGGAAGTCTCGCAGTTCGCGGTCGAGGTTGCCGAGAAGCATTCCGAAGCCGAGCGGAAGGGCAGAGCCCACAATTATCTGCCAGGGAAATCCGGAAAGGCCGGTAATGCCAAGAGAGAGCATTGTGAGAAAAGGGCCTGACTCCAGAGACATGACAGAATACGCGGCCGATTCTTCGGGACTGCCGTATTGCTCCATGAGAGCCATATATAGGCCTCCGTTTGTATCGTTGATCGCTGCCACGACTGCAAGCGTGGAAAGTCCCGCAAATAAGCCGGAAGAAACGGGCTGGATCCCGATTAGGCGACCGAGGATAAAGCTTGCCAAAAGGCCAAGAACGATCTTAGTGCCCAAGAGAGCACCACCCTTCTTGAGCAATCGAGGGAGTGCGGTGATGGAAATGCGTGCCCCCATACAGACATAGAAGACAGCCAAGATAGGCAGTGCGCCGTTGTAAAGGGCGTTCGTGAACGAACCAAAGAACGGAGCGGCGTGCGGGGCAAAGGTCGTTAGTGCGGCTCCAGCCAATAGCGGGACAGTCATCATACCGCCCGGTATTCGTTCAATTGCTCTCTTTATCTTCATTCTTGAATATTCGATTCAGGACAATAGTAAGTGACAAGGATGGCGATCGTTCGAATCCGCTTAGAATGTGAATCTGGCTACCCGCAACGGATTCGCTTCAAGCAAGCGCAGGGTCTCGGGTATCATTGCCGCCATGTTTCCAAGCCTGCCTAAGATGTTTCATCTCTCTCAGCGTTATCCAGCGTCGCGGAGACTCGATGTCGGAGCCGTCCTTCGCGAGGGTTTTGACCGCGAATCGCTTGGACCTGAGATTCTTCCGGGCATGCGGGTGGCAGTGGGAGTCGGAAGCCGCGGCATTACCAACCTCGCTGAGATCGTCCGCTTTGTGATCAATCTCCTTCGCACTTACGGAGCAGAGCCCTTCATTATTCCCGCTATGGGTAGCCATGGAGGAGCCACGCCCTCCGGTCAGCAGAACGTTCTTGCGGGATTCGGCGTCACACCGGAGTCAACTGGTGTTTCCTTTGATACCAGCATGGACGTCGACGAGATCGGCATGTTCGGCGACAGCTATCCCGTCGTCTTCAGCCGAGCCGCGCTCCAAGCCGATGCGATTGTCATTATCAATAGGATCAAGCCACACACGGACTTCTTCGGAAGACTCGGCAGCGGAATCCAGAAGATACTTGTTGTTGGTTTCGGCAAGTATGTCGGCGCCGTGAATGCCCATCGGGCGGCAAGCCAACTCGGGCATGAGGCCGCCATCCGAGAAACCGCACAGGTCATTCTCAGCAAGGTGCCTGTCCTCTTCGCCGTAGCCATTCTCGAGGATCAACATCACCAGACCCACGACCTCCAAGTTATCCGTGGCGATGAGATCTTGCAGAAAGAGGATGCTCTCTTCCTCCAGTCGCAGCAACTCCTGCCGCGCCTACCCTTCTCGACCATAGACCTCCTCATAGTCGACGAGATTGGAAAGGAGATCAGCGGCACCGGCATGGACACTAACGTCATTGGCCGTGGGGTCTTCGGCTTCATCTCATCTCTGCGCCCGCAGGGCAACCCGGAGATTCACATCAGCAGAATCTTCGTTCGCGATTTAACTCCTTCGACAAACGGCAATGCCATCGGAATCGGTTTGGCGGATTTCACCACGACACGCGTCGTCAATTCCCTTAATCGTGAATATACCTATACCAACGCCCTCACCTCGCTCGGCCTCGCCTGCGCAAAAATTCCACTCTATTTTGATACCGACCGAGAAGCCCTCGAACGCGCCATCGACTCCCTCATCTGTGAGAAAGATAACGATCTGCGCATCGTACGGATCAGAAACACCCTGAACCTCGCACACATGCTCGTGTCCGAACGTCTCGCCGTAGAGATTACGGCATCGATCCCCGTCGAGATCGACCCAACGCCACAAGCACTTTTGGACGCAGACGGCAACTTTCCTGAACTCTGAATAAGTGACGTATCAAGACCGTAGCGATAGCGATCTCGATCCGTGAGAACGTGCTTAGCACTCATCGAGATCGGGGGAGAGCTGCCCACGCGACCTCCAAAAAGAGTCCGTCACTGCAGTCCCACAAGTGCTTATTTCTTCCCCCCCGACCTCGCAGAACACAACCCACCAACAACGATCTTGAATGTGCTGGCGTCGACCGTTCTAATATCTTCGCACTTTACAAATTTCAATATGCGGGGAATTGGGGCCGGCATTTTGCGAGTAACCTCCAACGCTTCCCTGATCATCTGACGCAGGATCTCGACGGTTACGGGCGCAAGCTCAGACGGCTTGACGAGGACATGGTTGCCAACCGCGATCGCGTTTACGAGCGGCGACAACGTCAATAATGCTGGATAATTCCAGGCGCCAATGACGGCTACCACCCCGAGTGGCTGATGGATGATCTTTGTGCGGTGGGCAGGTATTGCCAGTTCGCCGATCCGCTCCAAGGCTGCATTCACCGCCGGAGGTTGCGCTTATGCCGGATTTCGTCAACCAGCGAAAAATCTCCAACAACAAGGTCTCCCTAGTGGAGCGCCTGCCAGAGTCTGCCGCTACTGCCTCACAATCGAATGGGATGAGAGCTCCCCAACCTTAGATGTGGAGCAGATCTCTGTCAAGGATCCATTGCGAAAGTTCGTCGGATCTAGATGATTGGAAGTAAATGGTCGGACGCTTAGATTCGAACTAGCAACCTCACTCGCCCCAATCCTCGAGGGCGATTTCCAATCGAAGTCGAATTGGGAAGATTCGAGATCAGTTGGTCCGTTTTCTGCCCGTCGCCGTATCCCGCCAACATGTTGCGTCCGTCTTAACGTTCCTATCCGTACGCTATAACTTTTCGAACAAAACGTATTTGCGGATGCGTTCCAACGCGCGATAATAACGGTTCCTCACGTTGGCGAGTGACTGTCCGGTGATCTCGGCGATTTCTCTAAAAGAGTGTCCTTCGAAGAAGTAAAGACGGATGATCCTCAGTTGCTCGGTCGTGAGCTTAGCGTTGAGCCTCGACGCAAATTTCTTGCCGAGGATGCCTTCCCCGGAGCGCTCATAGAGAGGAATTTCCTCTCTGGGATCGATGGGTGCCAAGACGGCATCCACTAACTCTTGATTGGTGTAGTAATGGCGAGAATTTAGATGACGTCTGCGGTCAAAGGCTCGGCTGTATGTCACATGGAAGATCCAGGACTTCGCGGTTCCTCTCGAGGCATCGAACAAAATAGATTTGCGGTGGAGAAATAGAAAGACATCCTGAACCAGATCGTCTGCCTCTCCTTCGTCTCGCAATATGCGATAAGCGATGTTGCGTATTTTGCGAGCATGACGTCGGAAGAGAATGCCCATTGCCTCAGATTTGCCCTGCTTTATCTGATCGAGCAAAACTTCCTCCGAGAGCTCCTCGTTCTGAAGATTGTTGCCGAGAATATCTCCGGAAGGGGGCTCTTTTGGTTTCGTGCCAGTCGAAGGTGTGTCGAGATCGATTTCATGATCTGTGATTCCTAACGGGATGCATGAACCCAGAAGGACATCGGGGCCGTCTTCGATTACGTCCGTAGGCATGAATCACCGAATTCGACGCAATGACGTAGCATCACGCGTTCTGAATATGTCATTTATATCCCTACTATAGTAGGGATATAAAAATCAGCTTAGCCCCACTATAGTGGGGATGGCAAGAGATATCTGCGTATTGCTCGGAAAAAGAATTCGGGAATTGCGCAAGGCGCGTGGGTGGCGTCAACTCGATTTGGCGGAGCAGTCTGGCATCAACGAAAATTATGTTTCAGATCTTGAACTGGGAAATAAAGAGATTTGCCTGCTAACCCTCAAAGCCGTGGCCCGGGCCTTTGATATGAAAATCGTCGATCTATTAAAGGGTATCGAATAGGAACGAGGCGCTGTCATCGGTAACCGGATCAGTTGGCGCACACCACCACCTAGTCCGATGGCAAATTCAGATGGTTGTGGAGGCCGTTAAGTTATTGATTTAGTGGTGGCCAGAGACGGGATCTTATTCCTTTATTAATAATTGCTCTGCAACGCACCTCGCGTTCTCATACCGTCGTTTTATTTCTCACTCTTCCAATCTTGGTACCTCACCCTGTCGCGCATTTGATGCAGCAATTTGATCAAAACTCTGGCAAACTACGCTATCTCCCCCATGCGCTTCATCCTCGGCTGACACTTCCGCTGCTCGCAATCACTGTGTCTTGCATCGCCTTTTTTGTCCGTATGGATCTCCCACGCCTCTTCCTCACCTTTAGCGCGGCCAGTTTCGTGATGCTCGCACCCTGCGTCACCACCTTCACCCTCCATTCAGAAAAGCTATGGTATGCATTCTTCTATCTTTCCATCTGTACCCTCTCCTTCTCTCTCTGGGCCCTGTCGCGGTACGAGCACATTTCTGGGAATATGGAAGCGAAATCCAAAGACGCTATTACGGCACTTAAGGCCTCGTAGCGACGCGTTTTTCAAAACCAATTCAAGGAAGAGACCGAAGTCGAGAATCGCGTAAAAGGCATCCTGCGCGAATACTTCCAAACTGATTCGGCACCAGGAATGCTCCTTTATGAAGAGGCACTGCAACGGGATACTCTTGCAGATAGTAGAACGCGAGTACGTCTACGGGATGAGTTGAATCGCGCGTTCAAAATGATTACCGCGCTGGTGCCCACGAATGACCAGCCAATAGACGTTGCCAAAAGCAAATCTGAACATAAGGCGGCTGGCGAAGTTAACTTAACAGCAGAATAATGGCGAAGGAAAGAGATGAGCAACACCGAGTACGTTTTCGTGGAGGACATGACGCACTATGCGGCGGTTCTCGATATGATGCATCGCCTGTATTCGGAAGACAACGCCGCTTCAGACGTGGACACGAGCCTGTTTCCTCAGACGGTGCACAAGTTAGGGTAAGAGCTACCAGGCGGTGGCGCGGGGCGATCCGGCACGAGCCCTGCCCCTTGAGCTTTACGGTGGTCGAGGTCGAACCACGGACACTGAGAGTTCATGTACTGGTGAAGGGGGTAACGCTTCTTTTGGAGGAGCGACTGGCGCGCTGTTCGTAGGACACGATCTGTGGATCGGTAGTTTTCGCGGTGAGGATATTGGAAGATATCTCCCCGCCGCTGGCAAAGGACGGCAATGAGCTCGGAAATGTACCTCACTCATACGGGTCTTCTGGAGGGCGAAATCGATCAGGAAAGACTCTTTGTCAAGCACAACCACGCCTTGGCAGTGATCTGCTATCGATTCGTTCTATCAATTCCGACTATCAACATTGGGAGTTGGAACATGAGGGCGAGGGAGATTAGTCCGCTTGCCGCAAGCGATCCCCGAGCGTAATGTAGTAACCTTAGATTCCTAAATTAAGCGGCGTGGAGCTCTCGCATGAAGCTGGGCCGACAAAAAGACGCGGTCACGATCGCGGCCATCGAGAAGAGACGCGGCAGGAACATGCGGCAGCTGCTGCTGCGGGCGTCACGTACCGTGAACAGGCATGTCGTAGAAGAATTGCACCTTCGCGGCTATACCAAACTACGGTCGACGCATACGACCCTGTTGTCCAATATGGACCTGGCTGGTAGCACGGTGACCGCAGTGGCGGATCGCGCGGGGATTTCCAAGCAGGCGATGGGACGACTTGCAGTTGAACTTGAAAAGGCCGGCTATATCCAAGTCCAAGACGACCCCAGCGATGCGCGGGTTCGTATTCTCCAACTCACAAAAACAGGTAAGAAGTTGATGCTGGACAGTTTTGAGGTCATGGACGAATTAGAGCGTCGGTATGCCCGTTCGATAGGTCGAGGGCGGCTTGGAGCAATACTTCGAGGTCTTGAAGCATTTGTGCGAGAGACAGATCCGGAGTAGGCACGGGTACGAATTGGAACTGGGGGGCGCGGTTCCATCGAGATTTGATCGCTGCACACAGAGCGTGGTAGGAAGCCTCACGAGGCAGAAAACGAAGGAATGACATGTATCAGAAGGCCATTGAGCGAAATGACATTGAAGTCTCTACTCTTGACATTCCAGGCGTGACAATCCAGGTCCTTCATGAGGACGAGACCTCAGGCGGCACGACCGTGCTCACGCATATCGCGGCAGGAGCGACCATTCCTGAGCATTGGCACACCGCTGCAGATGAAACCGTCTTTGTATTATCAGGCGATTTCATAGAACAGGGACGAAGTTATGGTCCGGGGGCTTTCTTCGTCGGTAAGGCCCGGACATCCCATGGTCCTCACGCCTCCATTTCGGGCTGTACGGTCTTGACCACGTTCTCCGCTCCGCTCGATTTTCAAATGGGTAATCCCGCAGGCACCACGGAATTTGAAAGCAAGAAGCGGAGTGTCTTGTCCCACGAGATTCACTAGAGTCATCTCAGGGTAAAGAAGGGAGTCCACGAATGACTAAGACTCCGACGATCAAAGAACTCGCAAGCGCGACGGTGAATGACCCTCGCTGGGCTTCACTGATTGGCCGGGATGTCTCCGCAGACGGCAAGTTCTACTACTCGGTGAAAACTACGGGTGTGTATTGCCGCCCATCATGTGCAGCTCGTCCCGCACGACCGGAGAATGTCCAGTTCCATCTGAGCTGCGAAGATGCCGAGAAAGCGGGCTTCCGACCATGCAAACGGTGCAAGCCCAATCAGGCTGGGATAGCCGAGCAGACGGCTCAGAAGATCGCAAAAGCCTGCCGGCTGATTGAAACGTCAGGGGATACGCCGTCTCTCAAAAAACTAGCCGAATACATTGGCATGAGCACATTTCATTTTCATCGGACGTTTAGGTCGATTACTGGCCTTACGCCGACGGAATACGCCGCAGCACATCGCAGCAAGCGCATGAGAGCTTCGCTGGAAAGGAGCAATACCGTGACAGACGCAATTTACGATGCGGGATTCAATTCAAGTGGTCGGTTCTACGAGAATTCAAATCAAGTTCTTGGGATGACGCCTTCGAAGTTCCGCGAAGGCGGGACCAATACCGATATTTTCTTCGCGATTGGAGAGTGCTCCCTGGGATCTATCCTCGTCGCGCAGAGCCAGAAGGGTGTGTGCTCCATTCTTATCGGAGACGACCCGCAACTGCTCATACGCGACCTTCAGGATCGTTTTCCCAAAGCCAATCTGATTGGCGATGAGAGCGACTATCAGGAACTGATCGCGAAGGTCGTCGGCCTTATCGAGAAGCCTGAGGTTGGTCTGGGGCTGCCGCTGGACATTCGGGGCACTGCCTTCCAGCAACGAGTCTGGAAGGCACTTCAGCAGATTCCGCCAGGTACAACCGCTACCTACACGGAAATCGCGGCCAGGATAGGCATGCCTAAGGCGGTGCGTGCTGTGGCACAGGCCTGCGGGGCAAATGCTTTGGCAGTCGCCATTCCGTGCCACCGCGTTATCCGAAACAACGGCTCGCTCTCCGGCTATCGCTGGGGAGTGGAGCGGAAGCGTGTACTTCTCGAAAGAGAGGCACACGCATGAAAACCCTGTACGAAGACGATGAGATTTCCGTAGCTGAGACAAGCAAGAGTTTGCAGGACGCGACGAACGTTGTGTCGCGTATCGAAAAACTTGACTGGCAGCAGGTCGCCAAGGAGTTGAACGAACATGGCTCTGCGATGCTCAAGAGCGTTCTCACTTCTGAGGAGTGTCGTGCACTTGCAGGCCTGTACCCGAATGAGACTGGATTTCGCAGCCGAGTGGTTATGGGCCGTCACGGTTTTGGACGCGGGGAGTACAAGTATTTCAGCTATCCATTGCCTGGTATCGTTCAGAGTCTGCGCACTACGCTTTATCGCGAACTGGCTCCCGTTGCCAATCAATGGAACCAGGCGATGGGGATCGAAGTCCGGTATCCTAGCGAACATATCGACTTCATTCGACGCTGTCACGATGCCGGGCAGTCACGCCCGACACCACTCCTCCTTCAGTATGGTGTTGGTGACTACAACTGCTTGCATCAGGATCTTTATGGAGAGCTCGTCTTCCCGATCCAGGTAGCCTTTCTGCTCTCCGAGCCAGGACGGGATTTTGCCGGCGGAGAGTTCGTGTTGACCGAACAGCGTCCGAGGATGCAATCGCGACCCGAGGTGGTGCCGCTATGTCAGGGGGATGCCGTTGCCTTTGCGGTTCATCATCGACCTGTTCAGGGGACGCGAGGAATCTATCGCGTCAATCTGCGGCATGGCGTGAGCCGTCTTCGTTCGGGGCAACGACATACGGTTGGCATCATCTTTCACGACGCGAACTAGGAGTCGTTATGACCGCAACACTCTTCGGGAATCTTCCAGAGCCGCGACTCTTGCGAGAGGCGCTTGGTCCCGGGACCGCGATTCTGAATGGGTTTGCACTTGGAGTGGAAGCCGAACTGATCTCTGCTCTCAAAACAATCGTTGAACGTTCACCTCTGCGGCACATGGTCACACCCGGCGGGTTCCGAATGTCAGTTGCGATGACCAACTGCGGCGGGCTCGGATGGGTGACCGATCGAACAGGCTATCGATATGACGAGATCGACCCTGAGACGGAGCTCCGATGGCCTGTCATGCCTCCGGTATTTCTCCGGCTTGCGGCAGGCGCCGCACGGGAGGCGGGCTTTCCGTTGTTCCTGCCTGACGCCTGCCTCATCAACCGGTACGAGCCAGGCGCAAGATTGTCGCTCCATCAGGATAAGAATGAGCAAGATTTCAGCCAGCCCATCGTATCGGTGTCGCTCGGGCTGCCGGCGATATTTCAGTTCGGAGGCTCGAAGCGCTCCGACAAGACAATCCGTGTGCCAGTGATTCACGGCGATGTGATCGCCTGGGGCGGCCCGGCTCGGCTTCGCTATCACGGTGTGGCGCCCCTAAAAGAAGGCCAACATCCCTTGCTGGGAGGGTATCGCTACAATCTTACTTTTCGAAAAGCAGGTTGAATCTCTATGAACAGCCAGAAGGCAGTCGCAAAAGAAGCTCTTGTTCGTTCCTCCAACACAGACAAGGATTTTGTGCTGCAGTGCTGCGCCGATCTTGCAGAAGCAGGATATGGCTTCCTCCACCAATCTTCTGGTCGGGCGCAACATCTCTATCTGGTTTCGGGTGAGGTCTATCGCATTGGTGAATCAAACCTGACACGCATTCGGTAGTGCGGGCTATCGAATTCAACAGCAAGAAACGGAGTTCTCATTCGAGCGCGCATCGATAGAGTGTGTTTCAGAACGATTCTTTCGTACGACTACCACAACCAGACCCGCTGTTGCATGTGCCCTTGTCAGGTCACTCTCAACTGAGCCTTACACGCAAACTCAAGCAACAAATTCAGGAGAAGCATCTTCATGCATAAAACAATAGAACCATCGATCCTCTACTTTGGAACTCCAGTTGTCCTTATCAGCACCCGTAATGAGGACGGAACCACAAATGTGGCCCCAATGTCCTCCGCCTGGTGGCTGGGCTGGGGTTGCATGATCGGGCTCGCTGGCCATTCGAAGACCTCAGAAAATCTTCTGCGCGAACAGGAATGCGTGCTCAATCTTCCGTCTGTGGCTCAGGCAGAAGCGGTGAACTGGCTCGCGAAGACTACCGGGTCCAATCCTGTCCCTGAGTCGAAGATTGCCAGAGGATACCGGCATGTGAAGGACAAGCTTGGGGTAGCGGGCTTGAGCTCCCTTCCTTCGGAACTTGTCCGAGCCCCCCGCGTAGCCGAGTGCCCGGTCCAGATGGAGGCTGTGCTGCAGGCCCGGCATTTCTTTGGCGGATTCGAGGCACAGCGAGCCTTCGGCGACGATCTCGTAGCCTCAAGAGTTATGGCTTTCGAGCTGAAGATCATGCGGGTACACGTGGAAGAGGAGCTTCTCTTGGCCGGAAGGACGAACCGTGTGAATTCGGACATGTGGAAGCCTCTCATCATGAGCTTCGCTCACTTCTACGGTCTAGCAGACGGAAAGGTCCTCCCTTCAACGCTGGCCGAGATTCCGGAGGAACTCTACCGTCCGGCAGAGCATATGGGCGGCTCATATCACGGCCAGAAGTAATCCGCTCCGCTAAATAAAAACAATGAAGACTGGCTTTCAAATCGCCCGCGCCATTCGTCTGTGGCGAAGCCTTGAGAGGGTCAACGATTGTCATTCGGCCAACCGAGGCACTCAGCATCATGCCATCCCAAGGCAGCCAGACCGAAAGCTTCGAACAACTCGCGCTCCCACTCCTCGCGTCGCTCTACAGCCAGGCCTTTTGGTTGACCCGTAATCAAGCTGAGGCCGAGGATCTGGTACAGGAAACCGTGTCAAAGGCGCTGCGCGCCTTTGACACATTTGAGCGCCACTCCAACTTCAAAGCCTGGATCTTTCGCATCCTCCGCAATACTTTTCTCACAAGCCGGACTGCCATCGCAGCCGCTCGGACGGTCTTTTTGGAAGACTATCCTCAAGCACTTGATTTCACCGCTACCGCCCCTAGCCCGGAAGAGTACCTCATCCAGCTCGATAATCAAGAGGCCTTGGTCTCAGCGCTCGAACAACTTCCGCCTCCACTTCGAGAAGCACTGCTCCTTTGCGAAGTTGAAGACCTTGAATACAAGGAAATCGCTGCCATCCTGGATGTCCCCATCGGTACCATCATGTCTCGCATCTCGCGCGCCCGGCTAGCCCTTCGCCAGATATTGCAGCCGCAAATTGGGGAGTCGCTATTAATCAGATGAAGCACAAACCAGACCGCCTCGATGAACAGAGAATTGGCGTCTTCATAGACGCTGAACTCTCGCCTTCCGAGCATCGGAGAACTCGGCAACACCTCAATGAATGTCACGATTGCTTTTTGCGCGTCGTATCAGCAACGTGAATCCGAGGATCTTGATCGACTCGCAGGAATTCTCGCGCAGCGCAGGCGACACCCTAGACAGTTTAACGGCGCTGCAACGCCCAAAGCCACAGAGAAACCAGAAACCCAGTTCTGCACGCGCAATGTTCCTTCGGCGCGAAGTAGGAGCTATTGGACACCGTGCAGATGACTATTCTGTTCTTAGCGCGATCATCGGTTCTACCCGAGTGTTGCGCCAGGCTGGAAGGAGAGCCGCAATCGTTGTTGCACTTCCAAGAATTGCGATGGTGAGCAGAATTGTCTCGGGATCGAACGTCCGCACTCCGAAGAGAAGGCCAGACAGCAGACGACCTAGAAGAGCCGAGGCGAGCACACCCGTGCCTACGCCGAGCAGGGTCAAGCGTATGCTTTGACCAACGACCAATCCCACGAGGCTTCTGCGGGTGGCTCCAAGCGCCATCCTGATGCCTAACTCGCGGGTCCGGCTCGTCGCAATAAAAGTAATCAAGCCGTAGATGCCGAGTGTAGAAAGCGCCAGCGCCGCCGCGCCGAAGAAAGCGAGTCCGAAAAATAGGCATTGGCGTACGGCAACCGTGTTCGCGATTAGATCCGACAAAGACTGGATGAAAAATACGCCTTGGTTGGTGTCCACGCTCGAGACCGCCTCTCTTAACAAACGAGCCGTCGCTTGTGCCGAGGCCGAGGCCTTTACGACCACGAAATTCACGTAGCCCGTGGTTTGATCGAGTGGAACGAAGATTCCTGGACGGGCGACAACATCCAGGGATTGATTGCGCATGGGCGCGACCACCCCGACAACCTGCCGCCATACCGGCTTAGTCGGATCGTCGGTGTTGATCAGTTGCCCCAGCGGATTCTCACCCGGCCATAACGTTCTCGCCAGGCCTTCATCGATGACAGCCACCTTCGGCGTGTTCGCAGTGTCAGTCAAGGCCACGAATCGTCCGCGGATCAGCCGCACCCCCATTGCCTCGAGATATCCAGCCGAAACTGCATTGAAATCTGCGCTAATGCCAGAACCGCGGTTGTCTTTGGCAAGATCTGCAGATTCGGCCTTCACACTCTCGTATTGGCCGACAAGCGGAAACCCCGTGGACACAGCAGCAAATTCGATTCCTGGCGTATCTCTCAGCCGGTCCAGGACTTTTTTGAAGAACAGTTGCCGCTGTTCAAACTGTGAATAGTGCGACCGAGGTAGCAGAGTGACGCCATAAAAAACATGGCTTGCCCGATAACCGATGTTGGTGGATAGAAGATTGATAAACGTGCGCAGCATCAGTCCAGCACTGCTGATAAGAATTACCGCAAGTGCGATCTGGCTTACGACCAGCGAACTGCGCAGTTTTGTCCTGGGCCGTCCAACGCTGGTGCGCGAGCCATTGGAGAGGGCCTCCCGAGGCGAGCGTTTCAGGACCTGCAGCGCGCTAAGTCCGCCGACCAGAATCCCGCTGCCGATGGCCAGCGCCCCCGCAAAAAGCATTGCTTTGAAATCAATGCTGGCATTGGCAAGACGCGGAACATCGATCGGAGCCAGGTACAGCAGGAATCTCAAGGCGACTATTGCCAGCGGTACGCCGAGCGAGCACCCCGAACAGCATAGCAGCATGCCTTGAAGCATCGGGAGCAGGGCAATGCGCCAGGTGCTGCCGCCCAATGCCATCCGGACGGCCCACTCATTCGCGCGGGACTCCCCTTTAGCTAACAACAGGCCGGCAATGTTCGTGCAAGCCAGAAGAAGAATCAGAGCCGCAGCAGCCAGCAGCGCAACCAAAGCTCCACTCGCCTGGCGGACCGTCTGTTCACGGAGAAACGATACGCGCGCGCTCAAGTCCCGGTTTGTCTCGGGAAATTCCCGTTGCAGCAAGGCACAAGCACCATCGAGTTGCGTCTGCGCCGCGCTCAACGATACGCCCGGCTTCAGCCTTGCAATCACACCGTCATTGGGCGCGCCGTGTTTCATCTTGGCGGGGTCGACTCCTAAAGGCATCCAGAATTGCATCTGATCCGAAGGCAATTGCGCACTGGTTCCAAGCTTCAGCGGAAAGTTGAAGCTTTTGGGCATCACCGCGGCAACTTCATAGCCTTCGCTATCCAAATGGATGGTCTTTCCAATGATTTCCGGGTCCGAGTGAAACCTGCGGCTCCACAGGTCATAGCTGAGAACGATAACATGCGTATTTCCGGGAGGATTGTGTTCTGCCGAAAACCAATTTCCCAACCGTGGCCGCACCCCAAGCATCGGCAATAGATTGGCGGTGATGCGGAGGCCGTATAGAGATTCGGCCTGGCCGCCCTCCGTCAGATTGAACAGGCTGTAGTGATACATAGCTACATCCTGAAATCCCGTCACGGAGGCCTTCCAATCCAGCGCATCACGCAGCGGAGCGCTCCAGTCGTTTTGATCTCCCGATTTCGGCCAACGGCTGACAATCTGAACCAACCGATCCGGATTCTTATAGGGGAGTGGGCTAAGCAGCACATGGCGAACAATACTGAAAATTGCAATGCAGACGCCAAATCCCACAGTCAACACCAGAACTACGGTTGTAGCAAAAGCCGGCGCCCTCAAGATCTGGCGCCATGCCTGCCGCAGATCCTTGCGAAGGAATTCCATGGAAGCGAAAAACGAGAACCTCTTGCGTGCCATCTGTCGTACTCCTATGAAAGGTGTCCGGATTCTGGAGACCATCCGATTCGCCTTGCGTAAACGGAAATATAGTTGTGTTCTTTACCTATAAGGTGTCTCCACTTCTGAGAAATTTCTGGCCTCAGCATATGCAATTGACTGATTGTTAGCATTGGCAGCGGCCGACGACAAGGCCGAGGAGCGCCTCATGAACCGATGTTCCACGGTCCAGTAAAGCAGCGTCGAGAAACATACCGCAGACACTCCGACTACGCCAATCAGTAACCAGTATTCGAGTGGAGAAAAGTTCCGGATGGGCACCCATCGATTGAAGAGATGAGAAACAACGAAGAGCACGATTCCGTGGGTGATGTAAAAGCTGTAACTCACGGTGCCGAGCAGAAGAACGGGCTTTGAAGACAGCAGCCCGAAGAAGTCATTTCCCGCGACGATAAAGACGAAGACAACGCTCAACAGCAAAAACTGGGCAGGGGAATACTCACCAACCTTGAACAGGACGGGGGCAGCAAGGAAGAACAGCGGGATAGGCGTCAGGCGGCGTTGCTGCAATACTTGCCACCAGCGCTTCGGGCCTCGCGCATAGAAGAAAGCAACCAGCATGCCGATACCAAATCCGAAGCCGAACACTGAATTCAGCGCGAAGACGATAAATGGTAAGAGCGCTCCGCGGACCAGAGCGGGAGTAAATGCGATGACGCCCTGCCGCGCCAGCGTCCAGCTGACAACGCCTGCAATCGCCATATAGATGAAGATGCGATAGCCCTTGAAGAGAAAGAAGAGCAGCGGCAATAGGAGATAAAAAATCATCTCAAACATCAACGTCCAGACTACGCTGGCATTGATTAAATTCGCCTGCGGAACGCCGTTGACCTCACGGGTAGGAACAAAGATCAACCATCGCGCAAGCTCGCCGAGAAAGGACGTAAGGGGCACTGCCAGTGTGAAACGAGTTTTTGTCAAAATGATGGTCATGACAATGGCCACCGACACGTAGTAGGCGGGTATCAGCCTGCGTACCCTCCCTGCCAGAAAGCTCCCATATCCCCCTATTCCGTCGTGAGCGAGACATTTTGACCAGAAGAGAAAGCCGCTGAGGAAGAAGAAGAGAGTGACAGGTCCTGGCCCGAGAAAGGCATAAAACGGTGTAGGCGGATTTTTCCAAACACCTGTTTGAAAATAGAAATAGGTCACCACCGCATGAGAAAAAAAGACGCTGATGGCGAGAAGGCCGCGCAACGACTCCAGAGGAACGTTCCGGGTTTCCCCACTCTGCGGAGTGAAACGACCGAGTATCCCCGCAGCGCCGATCAGGCAGGGAACAAGAACAAAATAAGGGAACGGACTGGTAATGGACATCTGGCACCTTTCACGGGGCTACCCTTTCTAACTGAATTCCTCGGGAATTATTCCCGCTGATCTCACCGGCTTCTTGGGCGCGCTCTTTTCTGCTCCCGTCCTTCGGCCGTCCAGGCTGCTTCTGCTGCGCAGGAAATCATCTCCATCGCGTTCTGATCGAAAAGTAAGGTCTCACCGGGGTAGAAGTAGGCAAAAATTAGCGCGTATGGGAGTTGCAGGAAACTGGTCAACCGTGTTCGGAGGACTCTCACTCTAGCCGGACTATTTCGAGGAAATCAGGTCATACGTAATTCCGGCTACGATGTCCGCTCACTATCGCAGCGACGGAAGGGTTTTCAAGACTGATTGAATGAAATAACAGAGCCGCCAGCTATCTTCAATCCCCAAGACATAGGAACTTCTTGCCCCTCGCCATTTCGCGTACCAATGTCCGGTCGCGACAGCGGCCTGAGTTGCTCGTCTTAAGTTGACAACTATCACGGCGCCCAAAGGCATTGAGCCCTTGGGCACCGCAAAGATTCTGGTGAGCCGTTGCAACTTACACGACTTTTGCATCCTCTGCGAGAAAGCGATCGTAAACATCCGTGTGCTTCACGAACATTTCCTTGTGTTCTTTCATGCAGAAGTAAAAGGTCTTGCCCCTGTAGCTGGAGCTGATGGAGCGGTCAGCATCCCCGAGGCAGATCGGGCATAAAGGATGCGCGCCTGTGAGCTCCGGCATCTTTGCATAGACTTCATTCGAGTTGGGATCGAGCCATCCCTTCCCCTGATATTCCATGCCGTCCGCAACCTGGACAGCAAGGTCGCGTCCGCCATAACGCTCGACGACGCGCAGTGCCAGATCGATGCCGGAAGAGATTCCACCTGCTGAAGCAAGATTCCCTTCCTCAACAAACCGCGCACCACGCTTCAGATGAACGTTCGGATACGTCGCGGCAAATCCGAAGAAGCCTCCATGATGACAGGTTGCACTCTTGCCATCGAGCAGACCGGTTTTAGCCAGCACGAAAGCTCCGTTGCAAACGGACATCGTCACGTCAGTGGCTTTCGATGCCGTCCGGATCCACTCAAACATTTCCGTGTCTTTTTCAGAGAAGTTCATGGCCGGGATCACGATGACCTTCGGCTGCGGAGCCGACTTGAAATCATAATCCGGGACGACCTTCATTCCAGCGCCGACGGTTACAGGGTCCTTTGTTACCGCCACCATGTAAGGTGCAAAGAGCGACTTTCCGTCCATGGTTGCAGCTCCAGCGAAGACCTCGAGTGGCCCTGCGAAGTCGAGCACTACGGCGTCTTTGCCCAGCACGAAGGCCACAGGCAAATTCCCAGCAGCGGGCGCATGGAGCGGTGAAGGCGGTTTGACAGGCGATTTGGTTCCGTAACTCTCTGCGACTGCCTTTTTGAAACCTGTGATAGACCCAACTCCTGTACCCAGTCCAAGGAGTGTCGTTTTCTGGATGAGTTCTCTTCTGTTCATGGAGATTTTCCTTTCGTGTTAGAGGTGCGTTTGACGACTGGAGCGCCCGGGCGCCGGGATGCGCCGAAAGCGCCTGAGCAGGTTAGTGCGATGGTGTCGCAACAACATGAGTGCGACGGGACAGGCTGCGAACCGCCCGCTTGCGCCACCAGATGACTACGCCAGTGGAGGCAAGCGCGGTTAGTAGCACACCGAAGAAGCAGATGAGGATGCGAAAGAGCAGCCAGTCACGCAGATCACCGTAGTGGATGCCCCACAGGAGCGTGGAGATGGTGTTGCCGAAATGCTGTCCCCGCGGCATATCAAGTGAACGAAACTGTCCTGTATTTCCATCAATGGAAACCGACGTGTCCCAGCCGTGACCGCGAACGTCCAGACTGGACCGGACTGCGTACGCATAGGAGCCATACACTGGAACGTAGGCCATGCCATAGGGCCGCTCGACGGTGAAGTGATGCAATGCGGCCTGCTCCGACATCAGCTTCGCGCCGATGCGCTCTGCTTCCGGCCAGCTGAGTTTAGGGTGGTCTACCGGCTGAGGAGCCATCCGGCCAATCATGTCTTCTTCATCTGTGACGTAGGGGAAAATGTGCTTCATCACGGGGTTGTAAACGCCTCGCAGGCCGAGCATGACGCTCGACCAGGCGAAGATGAATAACAAAGGCCAGAGCCAAAGCCCGCTTGCGCGGTGAAGGTCGAAATTCACGCGAGTGAAGCTGGCCCGCCATTTGACCTTCCAGGCCTGTTTCCAGCGCATCCAAAAAGTGCCGGAGCCTCGGGGGAGAGTGAGAACGAAGGCGACGAAACAATCGATGGTCCAGATGAGAGCGATCGCTCCGACGAAGTTCCCGCCGAAGGTGGTTCCGGTGGTCAGCGAGGTATGAAGCGAGTAGATGAAGTCGGTTACATTCCGGCATGCTCGATCTGGGTTGGATCGCGGTCCGCAGTGAAGACGTTCTCCAGTGTATGGGTTGAGAGCGAGATGGAACTCTTCGCCATCGTATGGTTTTCCGGTGGCCGGATTCGTTCGTGGAACGAGATGAAAGACTGCCTGGTCCTTCTCAACAGTGAAGAATCCGAGCGCCCCATGCGGCTCTTCGGCCTCTGCGCGTTGAGCCAGTGTGGCGAGTGGAAGAACCTGCTGCCCGGGAGCTGGTTCGACATGCAACCCCGGATTGAACAGTTCGTCCACCTGGCTGCGGAACGCGAGGATTGATCCGGTGAGGCCAACGATTACGAGGAAAAGTGCGATGGCGAGACCGGTCCAGCGATGAACGAAATTCATAGCGTCGCGAAGATTGAATTTCTTGCACATATTTGATCTCCTCTGTCTCTGTTAGAACTTGATTTCCAGGGCGGGCAAAATGTTGAAGGGAGCGCCCGGCTGTGCCTGGCCGACATTGACGTTCGAGAAATAGTGCCGGTTGGTGAGGTTCCCGATGTTCACCTGGGCCGAGATGCGGGCCCTGCTCCAGGCATGTTCGTAGCCAGCCATGAGATGGACGATGGCCGTCGAGCCGATCCTGTCCGCCTCAAGGCCCAGCGGATTGAAGTTGACATCGTAGTAAGTCTGATAGGCCTGTTCGCCTGCATGCCCATTCAACCCTCCGCCAAGGCGCAGCCCTCTGAGCTGGCCTTGCCGAGGCTCCCATGTAGCCCACAAGCTGCCCGTCACGTGTGGAATGCTCGGAAAGGCAAGGCCCTGTTCGGAAGGAATTCCAGTGGAGAGGATCGAGTTGGTGTCGCTCGTTGTAACGGCCTGCAGATTCGAGTAGCTCGCGATGACACGCACAGCGTTTGTCACTTGTCCCGCAACGTCAAACTCGACGCCTTGCGTTCGCGCGGTTCCAATGGCGATGGTGACTTCGGGGTTCGAAGGGTCCGGCGCAGGCACGTTGTGCTTGATGATCCGGTAAATGGCGGTGGAAGCGGTCAAGCGCCTGTCGAACCATTCTGTCTTTGCGCCGAACTCTACTTGATTGGCTGACTCCGGCGGAAGAAATCTCTGCCCCGGAGAATTCGAGCCCAAAGCGGAGTTCCCGTAGTTCGAGGAATACGATCCATAAAGGCTGACGTGATCGTTGGCCTGCCACAGGAGTCCCGCACGGGGATTTGCTGGCCGTTCGTGAACATCGCTTGTGCCTTCGAAAACGCCTGTGAAGGTTTCGAACGACTCGGCCCAATTCATACGCACGCCGCCCAGCACGAAGATGTGCCACGGCAACTCAGCAAGGTCCTGGATGTAGCCGCCGTATGCAAGGTAGCCGAGCCTGTTATAACCCAGGCCGGAGCCTAGGCAATCTGCTCCTGTAAGGATGGGCTGGTTATAGTCCGGTGCATGAATGTTGATGGTGGCGGGGCAAACTGTGTTGTAGTCGTATGCGCCGAAGTCCTTCAAGAAGTCGAAGCCAACCAGGAATGTGTTCTTGATCTTCCCGAGCGGAAACTTGCCTGGCAGGTCGGCAACAACCTGATCCGTCTTGTGATGCGAATAATCCGTCAGGAAGCCAAAGCGGCCAAGGTCTCCAGCCGAGTCCGCGTCTCCGGCATATACCTCATCGAGTGGCACCGGCGACGTGACGTAGAAGTATTTGTAGGTCAACCGTAGCGACCAGTCTTCTGCGAGGCGAACCGTCAGGGTTGGCCGGATGTCGAACTGGTGTATGCGTTCCCAGTTCGAGTGCGAATCCACGAAGTTGCCGCTGAGAGGCACATTTGCCGTGCTGCCCACGGCTACGATATTGGTTCCGCTCGCTGGCCTCGCGATAAAAGGAATCCCATTATCGAAATAGTCTGAACCAGACCCGTAGGAGCCTCTGATCGTGAGATCAACTGTTTGGTTCGGATGCCAGGTGATCGAGGGAAAAAAACCTGGCCTCATTTGTGTGAATGAAATTGCGGAAAGACCCAGCATTGAGTCCGTCGAAGACAAGCCGCGTCATCAGATGGGCGCTGTCGAATGGCAGGTTGAGGTCACCGACGGTGCGGAAAAAGCTGTGTCCTCCGAACTGCTGCTCGAAATGCCCGAAGCGATCGGGTTGGGGCTTCTTGGTGGTTATATTCACAAGGCCGCCCGGTTCGCCCTGTCCGTAGAGCACGGAAGCCGGCCCTTTTACGATCTCCACTTGCTCGACGTTCGCCATGCCCTGGCTGAATCCGCTGTCAGCGTTTTCGTCCAGGCGAATGCCATCCTGATAGAGCAGGGAGTTCGCATCATATCCGCGAATGGAGAAACTGTCGGAAGTGTTGTAGGCATCGTTCGTCGGCGCTACGCCGCTCACGTTCACAAGCGCGTCGATCAGCTTCACTGTTTGTTGATCCCGGAGTACTTGCTGAGGTATCACCTGGACTGTGATGGGCGTTGCCATCAGAGGCAGGTCCACCTTTGTTCCTGCGGCAGCGTCCACAGCAGCGTAGCCAGGGGACTCATTTACGGTGACGCTCTGTTGAATGCTGGCAAGGCTGAGCGTGAGTTCCATGTCAACGGGAGCATGTGTCAGCAGGAAGCTGCGTTGCAGTGTGGAGAAACCGATGGCTTCGACAACCAGCGTTGCCTGCCCCTGATACGCGGTAAGGATTGCGAAGCGTCCCTGACTGCCCGTAAGGGTTTCGGCGAGCACCTTGTCAGATGTACTGAGTGTTACCTTCGCATTTGCGAAAGCTCTGCCGGTGGGATCAAGCACGGTTCCGGTGAGGCCGGGGGACTGTGCAACGGCGTAGGTCTGCTGCGCATTCAGCGCAGTGGAAGTAAAAAATAAAAGAGAAACGAAAAGAATAGTAGGTCGAGCGAGTCGGGACATCATCCTCTCCAGCGTTGAGGCAGCTCATGCAGCTGCGAGCCAAAAGATCGGTCTCTTAGGCGATTTCGCTGGAATTGGGTGGACCTCGTTTGAGGTTAGCTCGAGTCGCCAAGCAGGTCCGCTGAACCCTCCTAAAGCTGATCCCGACACGTTGATGCGCGAGATGAAGCCGCGTCCATCCGTGTGAAGAATCCCACAGCGGATTGCCATGCGCTGTTGATAGCAATTCGGGTGTGTAAGGGCACTTTTCGGTGATCTGGACAACCCGGGGTGATGAGGATGTCTGAGAAGGATGGGGGCGGCCAGCCAGCATCCGCATTGCGCATTTGTGCTTTCCATGAGCGCGGCAGCAGGCTGGCAGAGCTGCATCTGTTCCCTCCGAGGTACTGATGGCCGACTGTACAAAAGGCAGGAGAAAACTCACGATCAGGAGCCATGCACTCAACTGGCCATGCCAACGTTCGCCTGTTTGTGGAACCTTGTGCACGTTCTCGCCTTGAATCGCTTGAAAACTGCCTGCCGGTGAATAGAACTCGGCTATAGCGCAGCGAGGAGGCTTGCAGACAAATGCACCGACGCAAGGAATGCGTGGCTCTTTTGACCTCCAAACTGCATCAACGAAGGGAAATTACAGGAAGAACGAGGCAGGAGGGCCGCGCTTTTGGCGAGAGCGATTTAGGGAGATGCGGAGCTTTGATTCAGTTTGCGCGGTGGCTGCTGGATGCGCTACTACACCCGCGAAAATCGCCTGGACCAGAGGTTGAGCGAACGTATCGCCATGACTTGCGACGACCGCAGCAGGACTGTACGGGCACTTTTCTGCAGGCGCCGCGAACTGCGGATCTCGACTGGCGAGCCGACCTCTCTCCGAGATGCTCATCATGCAGTGGTGCTTACCATTACGGCGGCAGCATGCAGGCAGGTTCGACTCGCTTCTCGCAGTCAGCGCCAGGAGCGGGGGGACAAACTGCAGGCCCAACATGGCCAGCAACGAGATGGCAATAAGCCTACGTAATCGCCCCATTAAGGCATTCCTTGTGCACGGGCGACAAACGCATAGTACGTTTGTCGCGCATCAATAGCGAAAATCGCCATACTCTCCTTTGTCTGGGACCTCGTTACTGAAAATCCGAGACGCACCCATGTACTGAGGCACCGATCGAGCAGATAGAGTCTGGCATCGATCGAGGACTTCTGTTTCGGAAGCGGCATAAGCCGTCAATGCTAAATCCTCCAGATGGCGGAGAAGTAGCCCTTAGAATGTCTAACTGACGGCTCCGCATTTTATTCCCTTGGTAAGGGGATTTTTTTACCGAGTAAGTGCGGGTCAAGTTCTTTTTGAATACCACGGGTAGGGGAGCGACCGTATCCGCCCGGCAACGCCAATACCCTAACATTTACTACTCTCCGCTTGGAGTCAGGAACAACGCAAACGATAACCTCTTCTACAGTCCTCGCCAGGCACAAGTGGGATTCGCGTACAGTTCAAATCCTAACGGCAATCGCCGAGCGCCGGAGTCGACCTCCGGCGCAGTTGGAATGAATGGTCGTCAACAACCCGCGATAGTCGGTGTTCGAGGCGACAGAAGTAGTGGTCTAGTGGAGAGTGACGCGTTTCTAGGAAAGACGGATTCCACCGTCGCAGACAATGGTCTGTCCGGTCATGAAGCCGTTCGTAACAAGGAAAGCGATTGCTTGGCCGATTTCCTCCGATGTTCCCACGCGGCCAACGGGAGTCTTATCTGAGAACTCGCCGAAGAGCGCCCACTTCTGTTCGGGCGTGACCCAATCCCACCAGGGGGTGTCGATGACACCCGGCGCGACGGCGTTGACCCGGAGCGGTTGCAATTCCCGGGCCAGGGTTGGAACTAACGCGGCGATCGCTGCATTGGCGGCCCCAATACCAGCCGCTCCCGGCATCGCTCCAAAGGCACTGACCGCAGAGAGGAAGGTGATGCTGCCCTTTGGGTTGAGAAACTTCTGGGCTGCCTGCGCGCAGACGAAGTGCGGAAACACCTTCTCGGTAAAACTGAGTCGCACTTCTTCGAGACCAACTGTGGCGAAGGGCCCGAGTCCTTTGTTGCTGCCGAAAGCCAGCACGAGGTGATCGAAGCTGCCCAGACTGGAAAACAG